>Ga0209782_1001501_pt1 | contig 12234 bp, 11 predicted proteins | sample WorMetmaBAHAMAS1_FD_187390 | JGI IMG/M metagenome (GOLD analysis project Ga0209782, IMG submission 187390) | Marine gutless worms symbiont microbial communities from Max Planck institute for Marine Microbiology, Germany - Inanidrilus... | ecosystem: Host-associated > Annelida > Digestive system... | reverse complement strand
CGACCATTCAGACATCGACACTGACTCCGGAGCATTGCGAATCAGTCGGAGAAGACACAGCGCCGCGCTCTGCTTCACCGCATCGAGGGTGTCGCTGAAAACGATAACGTGCACTTTTAATCGATACGTCGTCTTATAAGCAAATTCATAAAAAACTAAAAGCAAAACCCAGAAATGAAGCACAACAAATGGTTTAAGTAACTAATTCAATGCAAAGGTAACAGCTCCTAAAATCTTCGTTTAACAGTCAAACGATTACAAACAGTGACAATGCGTGCCAAATAAAGTTTGCCAACAACAAGTCTGACTCACACTATCTTACATTAGTAATAATAAACCAATGTTAATATAACTAAGACACAGAATACAACTGCGCATCGACATGTCATGAAATAAATTCATGCAAACTCGTCACATACATGTTCAGGCTACATCCCAGGCTCCCACAGGCAACAAGTATCCCATGACTACAACATCTCTTCATCAGACAACCATCTCCGTCTCCACTTTCCCGGTGAACTTTTATTGGCCCATTCCTCCTCAGTTTTCTCCCACTCGATTTTTCGGACATAAACACAACGGTCGGATGTCGTCCTTGTTACCCAACCAGCAGCGTCAAATCACTGAAAGTAGCATGATGCACTGATCCAAACTACAGAAATTTAACCCTCTATCCTCATCCTTTCTTCATTTGCCATTAAACTCGCTGCCGTGGGAAGGGTACTGTTCCCTAAATGCTGGCTGCCTGACATCAGTAGTCACAAGTGAGCATATCTTGTTGTTCCACATGCTAACGTGATTTCGCCATTCTGAAAACATCACGGCCCCTACATTGCTACAAAACCGAGCACACGTCTAACCCAGAAACAAGCATCTTTGGAATGTCACGTCCGAATGCCTCGGCCATTTCCCGGTTGCCAATGTTGGCGATGCACTGCAGTGCGAGGGTGATGTGGATGGGGTTGCGGCTTCCGAGGTCATTGCGGATCGACTGTATCACCAGCCTCATCAGCTCACTGCTGCTGGCAACCAGCACTGATATAAAGAGATACCCCTGTCACACACATGCGGCACATATATGTCACATTACAGGAGACATTTGGCATCATCGACAGTGACACACTTTGCATATATACAAACACAAATCACCATCATCATCACCATCACCATCATCATCATCATCATCATCATCATCATCATCATATGCAGTGTGGCTGTTAGTACACTAAGAATATAGGTGCATTACAGAAGTCCATAAAAACACAAAATCCAAAATCGAAGGTCATCGAACATTAACAGTGTACTTTCTGAACTCCACAGGGTCTGCCATGACGCGCAGCTGCAGACAATATGAACCATGCAGAGGGACCACCGTATGAGAATGCATGTGCACACTGTGTGGCCATGGCAATGTAAAGTCCGTCAACGATGTTGATGCACATACATATACATTCACGAGTGATGACCACATCCCATTCCACTACTATCTTCGCAGACACTGTCCATCACACGCCAGTGACACTGCACATCTCTTCTGCAGACGTCGATATCACACTACGTACCGTAACACAATGTGATGTCACCCGAGAAGCAAGTGGCTTGATCAGATTCTCTCTGACAACTACCTCCCTCCCGCCTGCTGATCTGTGGAAATGTGCTATCCATCAATGTCATTCTGGGGTGACACAACGATTCCAGCTCACTATGACGATGACAATACGATGTGGGACATTAAGCATGGCATAAAAAAGCTTACAGACAGCTTAAACTACCACACAGAGAAGATACACATCCTGTAGAGGCAGCAGTAACTTACAATCTGTTTTTCAGTGTATTTATTTGAGCTGAGGAGGTTGACAGCTTCCATGTGGCCAAAGTCGATGTCATGGCCAAGAAGAAATATGAACAGCAGTTTGCAGACATATTTCTTTTTCTGATAGCCGTCCAGAGTCTTGTCACCTTGCAAACAAGTAACACACAAATTGACAATTAACTAATTTAACTGTCTCAGTTTGTTAGCATCGATTACCGACACAGTTATAGCATGTGTTTTCCAGATGGCACATAACAGTTCTTCTTGTCGACTTCATGCAAACAACTCGGCAAAAGTTAAAATAAACGCTTAATTTTAATAATGAAACACTTGACAACACATATAGGGTAACAATATCACCATGTATCACTACAATCAATTATAAACCATCACATGTTCCCTGTGCAACTGATTAGAAGAAATTTCTAATGAGAGTTGTTTGTGTTGTTTGTCTGTGGTCTGTTCAGCTGCATGCAGGTCATTCTGAAGATGCTCGCCAATCTGTTGGCTAGCACTCAGGAATCTAAAGCTAATACGACACAAGCAACCATTCATCAGAAGCACAAAGAACTTACAACACAAAATGAACATAAAAGCAGTTTCGTTGCCTCTTACGATTTCTGGCCTGGAACAGAATGGGCCTATTATCAAGATTCGAAAAGTAAGGAAGTAAATAAGTAATAAAAAAGGGCAGCAGGGAGAAAGTAAGCAAGCAAACAATTTACGTAGTGTCAACAAATAATTCAAGGTGCATTACAGACCCGGAGGCCACATGGGGCAGTCTTATCTGTGCTTCAGTTGCTATCAGTAGATGTAAGTTGACATACAGCAAATACAGAATGCTGGAACTAACACATTTGCACTCATGCCACCCCACTTCAGCACTTACTCCAATATTATTTCAGCCTCACATAAAAACTATTCAGTACCAGTAAAGAACGTGTCATTTTCTACTTTCCTCAGTGCTTAAAGTACTGACATAGCTCAGCAACAACAGCTGTACTCTGCTAACCTTTAAATTTGGATCTGATGTTGGCCAACTCTTTGTTTATGCGTTTCTCTTCAGCCTCCCTGCTCTTACCTACATCCAGATGTACCATACAAACACATACAGACACAGATATACAGCTGCCACTGGTCTTACAAAACTCATTCTCAACAGCATAAAATAAAGATTAATACTAAATGATGTAATAATGTTTTTTACAGCTATCATTTCATTAGTAGACCATGATGCCAAGAACTATAGGGCCCGTCAGACTAAATAAAGAATATTTATCCCAGATCCAGTTTTACTCGATATTTAGTGAACTTCCAGTGAGAGCAATACGGTTGTAATCATAACTGTTTGCGTAAAAGTAGCAAATTCTACATGTATCCCGCAAATAAACGGAAAAAGTGGGCTGAGTTATCGAGGTACTATTTATGCATTTTGTTTTGTAAGGTAATTTTTGATTATCGAAGACTAACCGTAACACGATAAAACACGTTGTGCATTGACGCCTTTACTAAGCTTACCGTATTTCACTGGAAACAGAAATAACATACAGATATTCTTATATAACTGACGTGCCCTATTGTTGCTTCCAGTTATTGGTACGATAAGAGTCACAATAATGTACTAAAGCGGAGAGGTGACGTACAGTTTCTGATGTCAGAAATAAAGACGGCAAGGCCACGCATTCCATCTCCTTTGACAGCAGGCATGACTTGATAACTAGTAGCCAATCACTGGATACATACAGCATATGACAATTCATCACTCACAAACACTGCTTATATCAAACTAAATGAACACAGGCAGTTATTCACTCAACTAATGTTACTGATGTTACTAATGTCACTCATCTTAAAACCGTTTTGTACTGCAGAGCATATAACACTCATTCATAGCGCCTACGTGACAGTCTAGGCTGTAAGGATTGCGCGCGAACAGAAATTCGCTTACTTACTTACTTACTGTGGACAAGTTCCGACATCCCTCTCAAAAATGAGCCTAGACAAATTACACTGCAACCTGGAACTGTAATTAGAGACAGATGAGTACACAAAACAAGTGAAATATACTCTTTTCATAATTACAGTTAAAGTAATGCTGATTATTATTTCAATATTTTGGAGTGCCCAAACCAATATAAACACACTGGACTAAGAACTGGCTATGCCCACATAAACCTGGACCAACAGGCCATGTCGCGACCCGGTCCGGCCAGACGCAGCGGTTATCAGTGTCCTAAAATGAAATGGCCTGGCCCATCTGACTGCACTGCAGCATGTGTGAAATAAACTTGGACTGAACATAACTACCATGATAATTGCTACATGGCATCTGCAACACTTTCAATCTGATGCATATGGCTTATGTAAGATTGTGTTGCTGTGCATTGTTCTAATATTTAGCAAAATTAGTAAACCACTAAATTGTTACTCAGTTGTTTAATATACAAGATTACTAACTAATAAAGTCCAAATTTATAGGCCATATTTTCAGTTTTTCAGTGTTATCAGACAGAATGGTGAAAGTTATCCTCAAGTACAATTCTGTGTTTGTCAGTCGTCATTAATGCGAAATTCATGGCTAGAGCCAGATGCAAGTCAGTGGGCCTTTCTAAAGCGAGTAACAGCGACCAGGTCACTGGCCAGCTGGTCAACGTGCTGCACTTCTCTGAAGGTTCGTTCACACCGATGTGTTGTGGTGTATTGGTTGCCTCGTGATCAATAAGATCATACAAGATGAACCGCTGCATACTGCAAGTTCATGTGTACCATATATGACAAGTAAAAAACAGGCTGGTGGTTCAATGTGCCTAGACTTACCAAGCAAATGGCAATCACAAGCCCACCATGAAATGACGAAGGAGCGATGTAGGGTGACAATCGACGATCATTCATTGTTGCCGCTAGTATGGCTTACACAAATGTCATCTATGCAAAATTTAACGCAAGCAATTTGCTTGCAATGCATGTTACATACAATATGACAGTCAGTACTATGCAGTGCACATAATTAACATAACAAATGCCATAACCTCGTGTGAAATTTCACAGAATTTACACATGCATATCTCGTACGGATAGATAATGACGCATTGAGAGAAATTAGCTGACAGAAATGTTATCAGTTAAAAAAAAACACTATGTCGCGTTCTGCGATCGCGGTAACTATGCAATACAAGCTTGACCGGGCCGGTGTTTACGATGTTGGGCCGGACCGGGCCGGCTTTTAGGCAGGACCGATATGAACCTGCGTCAGCCACACGGCTCAGTCAGGTATCTGTTAGCACTGACGCTGCAGCCTACCTTTCGAGGCACGCAGATGCTCTTCAATTTCGTGTTCAGCAACCAAATGTACAATGCAGGTGTTCGTACATTAAAGACAATTTGGGATTTCTCCTAAACTATTATTTCCAAACTGTGTCAACAACCTACCATTTCTACGGCCACGCCTACCAGTCACGTGATCAACGGCAGCTGCCTACAGCCTACAGATCGACGACCAGTCGACGACCTTCAGCCGCAGCAGCGGGCTGCAGATGTTCTTCAGATGCATCAGTAGCAACCTTCTTGTTTCTGGTTGTATGTCACATACTAGCACCAGCGACTCGGAAAGGGCGGACAAGGGGCCCAGGGGGTCGGTGTCTGTGGGCCCAAGAGGGTCATGTCAGAGGGCCCGCCCGGCTACAACTATAAGCGTTTGTTTTTTGAACGTAGTCTATTCATTCTTTCTGCATTTTGTTTCTGCATCGTCCACCTGGAACACATAGGCGGCAGCCGCGGCAGAGCATAGGGGGCACAGCCCCCAATCAGGAAGTTGGGGCACCATGCACTTTGGGTCCCTAACTCTGACTCCAGTGGATCGTAACAAAGCATAGGCATAGTACTTTTGGAATTATATATAGGCCTTTTCATTAACAAAAAATGCAAGCTGCGAACAGCATTGCATTTGAATTTAAAAAAAGAATCTTTAGCACTAAGCTTCGATTAGCAGTGCAATACATACCCAGGGGCGTCGATCCCTATGCGACAGGGGGGACATGTCCCCCCAATATTTATGAAGGGTGGACATCCATGGTAATGTCCCCCCAATATTTTAGAAGTGATGTCGTTTAGGATGTCGACTCAAGTGACCACAAGAAACTATGTCCAGATCCCCAAGGAAAGTGGATGACGTACTAGTTGTATTTTAGACTTGTAGTGCTTGAAAAGTTGAAAGTGAAAGATATGTATTTCCGCTGTAAGGCACGACTCAAGTAGTCAGGACTCTGTATGCCGTGTGTCTGTCTGTATGTATGTATGTGTGTGTGGACATTTTTTCCAAACAACCTCCCCCCCTTCTCCCCCCGAGATGCTACTGAGGGCCATAAATATTTATGAAATGAGGAAGGGTCACTTGACTTGGTTGGCAATATGCAATCATGTGTATGCTCAGTGCCACCTTTACATGAGTGAGGGGGGGGGTTGTTTGGAAAAAATGTCCACACACACATACATACATACAGACAGACACACGGCATCCTGAGTCCTGACTACTTGATAAATAGGAAGCTATATATGGCCTAAATTAAATAGCAGCAATTCTGATGATCTTGAGTCGAAGGTCAAAGGTCATTTATCTACAGCAAACCTTTTCAAATGGGATTTGTGTAGAACACAATTGGTGTGATACCAGAACATCATGCGGGTCTCTTGGGGATAGCTGAGCCTCTTGCTTTTCGTAAATGGAAAATGAAAGATAAAGGAAGTAAGAGTCTTGAACCCACATTTATACTGAACAGGATTCACTCATGTAAAGGTGGCACTGAGCATACACATGATGGCATATTGCCAACCAAGTCATGTGTGCCTTTCTCATTTCATAAATATCAGTGAGTATATCGGTCTATCAAATGGTGCCAATATCAGTGACCCCAAGTGACATTTTGTTAAGAACTTTCTAAATCTCATACTCAAGAAAATATAGCATTTATTAGCTACATGTTTACACACGAATAAGAGGCATGAAACAATTTCAATAATTAACACCATATACTGTTATAAATAATGCAATAATCACACACAAAGCAGAAGTGTGGATGCACAGAAACATCTCGTTTGACTCAGCATCTCATTAGCTCAACAACATTAACGTAAAATTGTATACAATCCAGCAAACTAATAATATGTATATCAGTCACATCACTCACTTGACACTGCTAACTATGCTGATTTTTCTGGATGTGCAAAACAAACTTATTTTTATGGGGAAAATTTCACAAAAAAACAAAGTTTTATTTTATTCTGTGTATGGACTTTACTGATTAGAAAAACAATTTCATATCTAGGTTTTTCACTAGCTGTCATTACTAGCAACATTCGTAAAAAATTATTTAGTTATTTCTTGTTGAAAAATAGAAATAAATACAGCTTACTTTAGTAGAGGAATTGTTGGGTAGTCTGTTAGTCATAAAATACATACAATTCAATATTAAATTGTACACAACTGAAACATTAGCTGTAGACTTGCTATAAATCAACTTTTAAGGAAATTATATTTTGAGGAAATATTGGCACTTTCATAACGAACATTATATTTTGCTACAAACAGAAGAAAGAATCAAATCAAACAAAAGCTAGAGATAATGGGACATGTCCCAGCATGACATCATCCATGCTGGTGCAATTCGGCAAATACAACTAAATAATCTTACAGCTAGCTAATCAACAGTGTGGTGCAAAATCCACAATCGCCATTTCAGTGGCATCAGGTTCACACAAAAATGTGGAATTTCGTGACCTTTGACAGGAGATTCATTTATTTTTTTCATATATAGAATTGACTATTTAGGAGCTTCTGTTAAAAATTTTGATACAGCCATTCCTTCACCCCACTTTCCTTACAGACAGTGATTATCAGGTAATTGCCATCAGCAATGCACACAGCACAGTGCTTCGTATTTAAGCTACTCGGGGGCAGGGTTGGGGTGTTTTTGAGGTTTTTGTGGGGTGATACATTGCACTGATGGGGCTGAAATTTGGTGTGCAGGGTGTACCTTTGGTCCACTCATCCATGCTAATTTCACCTCCATCGGTGCAAAGATGAGGGTATGGAACACACAAAAGTTAAACATGTTCTTAAATTTTTACAAAATTTTGGAGTATAAATGCCCCGCAGAGGCGAATCCTTTGTGCAATTTTTACGAAATCTGCAGAGGTTGTAGGTAGTTTTACACTGCATCAGCTGTTAAAAGTTGGATTTGCTCAAGAGGTTCCAGAGTTGTTGGTTTTAAGTTGAGGGTATCTGTTTGGCAATGCTTAAAGTTTATAGTTTAACAATTTGATAAATGTTTTCAATTAACAAATTGGAAGTTTATCATATTTCTACTTCTGTCAATTTGAGTGACCTGAAAATGTGTTACTGTTTTGTGCCCAATGATAAAAGTGCCCAATGGTGCCATTGTAAAACTAAGTCTTGCCTATTAAAGTTACATCTTTGAGTTATATGCTGTATTCAGAATAATTTACCCATCTCTGTTGGTGCATTTCGAATATTAGTCTTCGAAATATGACATACATCAACACTATTACTTAGTTCGACGTTCTATGTATTGGCAATCAAAAAATCAAACAATCATGAAGAAAGCATACAAATCAAACAAACAGCAATGCTATACAAGACAACATCACTGAATGTAATATGCTGAGGCCAACATAAACAATGTGGCGTGTCAAGAAACAACCAAGTTGATAACACAAAACATCTTTCTTACCACGCGTTTCACATGCAGTTAAACAATGATGACCAGAAATCACTAAATACTGTAATATGACTTCCATCTCATAGACAGCTGCTAACTATAAATACATTATGGAGTAGGACTAAACGTTAAGTATTAACTCACAACAGAAAAACACAGGAACTGCAATACTCAAAATATTTTTTAAAATCAGCTCTAGAAATGTACATGCAGTTTGGTGCAAAAGCAATGTACACAGCAGTCAGCATAAAAATCACTTGTCGTTGATTATTTTTGATTAAATTTGTTCAAAGTGATTGTTTGTTCCCAGTTAAATTACTATTCCTAATCAAATTACGAAAATATTTTGTTATTTTGGCAAGAAATTAACTACAAAAATGATATAAATACAAAAAGCAAAACACCACTGACTTTTTGGAATGGAGTTAAGACCATACACAGCACTAAACATCACGTTATTACAATATTCTGGAGTCGAAAAAAACAACAGACAGACACCGACTAATGAAGCATACAGGATTATCAAACCAGCACACTAGCGTACAGTGAATTGTGGGAACTGAAGTGTGCCAATGGAGTATGAGTAGCCTATAGATTGTTAATATATAAGAGTGCATTAAGTGGCCCTGTATGTATTCACAAGCCCACATAACGTGCTCTTATCAATTAGCAATGATGTTATGGAATGGAAAACAATACAGTAAGTGCCTATCACCTCAACCTCACTCTGTTACTCCTGGCTTAAAACCTACCGATTACACAGGTCCTTCTAACCACACACTCTGACTCATCACCGACTTAATGACTCTAAAGGCCTATCACCTAGACTGGCTTCTCATTCTTCTAAGCTATATCATTTTTTTGTTTTTTTTTAGTTATTTTCCTATTTTTTTCTATTTTGGCCGCAGTTGTTTGAATGGAATTTAATGGCACTTTTCAACACAATTTAGGTCACATCACATCTCTGAAGTATAATTTACCGTGAAAAATTATACTGCAATGAATGCAAATTTTTAATGACTGTTTTTCACTCCATAAGTCAGATTAAGCTGACTAATCCTGCTAGCTTATTCTTGCACATTAAACAACCTATAATGCATTGTATCACATCAAGGATTGCTATAAAGCAGCAAAACTGGCCTAACTTAACTTTACGGTAACTCCAGCAGTAAACATAATGCACATTAATAATAAAAAAAATACTTACAAAAATTTTCAACCCATGGAATGCATAAAGATGTACATTCATCTTGACAGAAAAAGCATCACAATAAAGCAAATAAAATAGAAAAATACATAAGTTACAACAAAATTATATTAACTTACAATACGGCAAAGCGAAAGCAACAAAAACTACAAATATAAATATACAGAAATGTTCCAAAATTATCGGATATGTATGTGCATACTGTTAATGAATCTAGATGTTCATGCAACATGTGACATCACACAGATTTGTTTTGATTGACTGAATGACAGCTCATACACTTCCCTCAGAGATAAATGGCTTCTATGATGACAAAATAAATAAACAATGACAACAAACACACGCACACACATAACAATTAAAAGCACAAACCAAATACAGATGACATGGAACAACAACATGGGAATGTGTATGTACTGTCTGTAACATTCCACTAACGGAGAACACTATAAAAAAAATAAGAAAAAGGAATGCAACATTATATATCCGATACCCCGTCAAGTTCATTACGACTGTTTGTTTTTTGGCCTATGTAAGCAGTTATTTACATGATCTGCACTTGCAAGCAGACTTTTGAAGACTTAACTACAAGTCTAATTAAAGGTCAATGGCAATTTCACTGAATGAGGTTATCTGCAGTGCTAGTTTTGAGCAATGCTGATACCGTGACTGGCTCTAAAAATGTACATTACGTTTATATTACTGATGTGCTTCTGTTTATACACTGTCTCAAAAAAAACGACAGTGATGTAGCAAACTATAACTTCAACGCACATTAAACGATTTTGGTACTTTTTTGGCAGAGATGTTGCTGAGTGAGTACGCTATTAAATGGTGATTTGTTTTCCACCTCCCCTTGCTAGTGTCTCTGTATTACCTGGGGAAACATGAACCCCAGAAATTTGGTCTCTTTAGTCATGCTGTATACCGAAAATAACACTGATTTTGCTTGCTATAACTTCCACATTCATCAACCAATTTTATTAATTTTTGGCAAAAAAATAGCTGTGGTGTTTGAGCTATCATCAGCCTATTTAATTTATCATGTCTGTTTGCTATTATGTCCTTAACTGGCTGCGAAATTACGAAGGCAGAAATGACACATTTTTAACATCACTGATTATTTGTAAACATGCCATTTACTAAAGAAGGTAAGATTCTGATTACAAATTTGTTAGAGTTGAAAGGCTACAATGCTAGGCATTTAGACAGAGAGTTTCCCAGAAAAAGATAAAATGTCAGCAGCGTCTACAAGTTGTTGCAACAGCTATGGGTTGGTCGACCGTCGTACCGGCAGTGGCAGCGCCCGCATTGATCTTGTTGACAAACTGGTGTTACACAAGAATGGCTAGTCGAGAAATAATAATTATTTGCATACTGTACTTAATAGTATGACCTTATTATGTACAAAATATTATCAAAATTCGTTAGGAGAGGTGCGATAACAAATTACCATGTAATAGCATATTCTTTCAGCAATATCTCTGCCAAAAATTACCAAATTCGGTTGATGTGCATTAAAGTTATACTGTGCAACATCAGTGTGTTTTTTTTGAGACACAGTGTACATATCATATAATGAATACAAATTTAACATTTTCCACAATAGATTGCAGATCTTCCCAATATCTATTTAATTTTTAACCTGAGTCCCAAGTAATACTGCAAACAGACAAACCAGCATATAAACAACATATCCAGGTAAAATCATAATATCCTTGGCTTGGCACTGATAAAATAGTTATGTTTAGCTGTTTCAAACAGAACTTTTTGGCTAACCTTATACAAACACAACCTATATCACAAAACCCAGATAAAGCAAGTCATAGCTTTTGGCTTGGAAGCACATAGATGTTTACAAGTTACCATGCATATAATCGAAAATCACCTTTGCCAATAAAGACTGGCAGTTGCAGATGCAGCCATCATGGCCAAGGCCACGATGGTTGCCAATGTCTGTCACTGACACTGGAATGTTGGGTGGCAAGCAACTAGCTAAGTAACAATGAACAAAGTAAACGGTTGGACGATGTGTGAGAAGTTGCATCCAGAGCTTTTCATCCAACTCAAATTGATTTCTTCGGAAGCTGAAAGTCTTTGATCATGAGACACGCAAACACGGTCATCACCATTTTTGCCTTCACCTCAACAATGTCCTCAGGCAGAGCGTAGACCTGAGCACCAATCTTGCGTGCCGTCGATATTGCGTACTTAGCGTTCTCAAGACGTTCCTACAAATCATCATTTCTGTTATTGTAATACTTGACTCAGCAGCAACAATTCTGGAGTCTTACCCGGGTAGCTAAGTTAACAGTACTTAACGTACCAGTACACAGGTAAAGTCACACCTACATGTAAAATCTTGACAGATGACTGCACATTAACAGGTGTTGTTTTACTGCAACATTTATGATACAGATTTGCAGCAAGTAAAGGCCACATTCCATTACTCTAGCTGGTCGAAAACCCGGTCGAAAACC
>Ga0209782_1001500_pt1 | contig 12234 bp, 6 predicted proteins | sample WorMetmaBAHAMAS1_FD_187390 | JGI IMG/M metagenome (GOLD analysis project Ga0209782, IMG submission 187390) | Marine gutless worms symbiont microbial communities from Max Planck institute for Marine Microbiology, Germany - Inanidrilus... | ecosystem: Host-associated > Annelida > Digestive system >... | reverse complement strand
GATTTATCCACCATTAAGGATGAAAGGCTGAGTAGACATGAGCCAGTGCAAGTAAACGACTTGTCAAGAGTTGCTACAAAAGTGTCGGCTATACCAGGTGTCAGCTGGTTTATCCGGCCTACTGCCCTACTAGGCACAGTAGGTCTGAACAAATAGCCCACAATTGTTACACAGTGACCGGCTTCAGTGGATTTGAAACCGTGTCATATTGTATGTAAATTTAAGATACGAGTTGTTCATTCTGGAAAAAAATTTTCTGTTTGCTCTAGTTTTGGTATATTAGTGCATTCACTGTATTACTTACATTTGCCTTATATATTTTGTCACTCATACTTATTTATCATATTATGCATGCTTTCATCCATGGTGTCATTTAAGCCACAGTTTTCTTTATAAATTAAATTTGTAACATTTTTTATAATAAACATTTTGTTAGAGTAGTCGATGTGACCTTAAGTGAGCGCTCTACTTACTTATTCTCGTACCAGTAAGAAGTAATGACTGAACCCTGACCATGGAATTTTGTGATGTTATTGTGGTGAAATTACTGACACGTTCTGGTTGCTGTAACAACAGCAGAGTGATAAGTGGAAGCCTCCTCGTCCGGTATCTTTGCCGGCTCGACCTCCACCTCCGCGACCCTCGCCCGTGAGCTCACTGGGTCCATCATTACCAGGTCAGAGTCAGGCTCAGTCTGGACTTACTCCATCTCCAGTCGGCGGGCGCTCGGCGATGACTCCATCACCAACACCAGCTGGTATTTACCATCGTTTATTATTTCAGTTAAATTTTTCTAAATATTTACTGTGTCTGTGAAGCAGTGTGCTGGATTACGCTACTACTTTTGTTCAACTGCTGTGAAACTGGCTCATCTAGGTAACAGAATAATGGCATCCAGCCTGTTAACACTATCTGTCTCGTAGGTTTTATGTCTGCGGTGATGGTATGGGGTGAGTTAATGCCACTTGAACTCAAACTATAGCATCATCTTCCAAATGTGTTTGTTCTATTTTGAAAGGGTGTTGGGCAACAAAACTTTCTCCCACATAATCCTACAGTCCATCATGAGTTCTCGTAGTAATGACACCGGTGAGACATGCTATGAACTGCTCTGTTCTGATCTGTTACTTTACTTTACTTCCTAACTGTCTGTTCCAGGTGTGCCGGCTAGTCTTAGTATTTTCTTTAAAAGTTTCGTGTTGATTGAAGTCATTAAAGACACCGAGTTTTTTGTTGCTGTTGTTCTAATAGTGAAAAGACCTCAGCCGCCGCCAAACAGTCGACAGCCGATGAGACCACACATGAACCCGAATGCTAAGAAGCCAGACAGAAAGGTCTGTTTGTAGCACATAGCTTTTCGTACAATGCACAGTCTCTGCTGTTCTTGTTGTGATGTTAAAACAGTGTTAGGAATGTGTACTATATCTAGTGCAGGTAGATTATGCCATCTGAGCGTATTTACTTGAATGAGAAATTTCAAAGAGACGAGTAAGTGATGTCTCCCGTCATAATCATTACCTGTCGCAACTCTCACAGCACATATAATACGATGCAATATTTAGTATTTATAGTGCACTCAAAAGTCGACATGGAAGTCAGCTTGATCTACCACGGTGAGCCACAAACGGAAAAAAAATAACGGAGAGAAACTAAAAAAACTGAAAATCTGATAAGTAGTGTCAACAGTCGAGAAACCGTGGAGGAACAGCTGTCACTAAACATGATTATGGCATGTGTGGCTTGTTGCATGATGGACATTGTCGTTTCTTTGAGCGCTTCATGCTTGTTGATTTTGTGCTCGATGATAGCCAGTTTGCCAGACCAGTGTTGAGCGGTGCAAGATAGATTCAATGGTCCGGAGCCAGGTGAGATGCAGTTGGTCTGATTGGCAGTTCCAGACTCATGACGAAGGGCCAACAATGGCACATGGATCGGTTTAATGTCCATTTTCAGACTGATTATTGTAAACAAACTTACCAGTATAAAATGGTTTTTAAGGACGAAAGTGGCTGCAGAACAGCTGTAAACAGTAAATATTAGAAAAGATAGTATCACCTAGCAGCACATCGATAGAGAGTCAGTCTGCTGATCAGTAATGTCACCGTCCTAAACGGACGATTTAATTGACGAACTGCCGGTGGAAAAACGACATCTGAGTAAATTGATCATTATCTGCCGGATTTAATGCCGGATTAAATTAACGGGAGATTAATTTGCTGTGGAAAAACCGGACCTAGATGTCCTTTCTTAAGCCAGCTACAGAAATCATTCACTGTACCTCGGATTTTCTTCATCAACAAACCCCGTGTGGCACCGGAGCCTGCACTTAATTGCATATATCATTTTTATATTTATATAAAGCTGGACAAATTGCATAATTATTAACTAACTGCATGGCTAGTTATTTTGAGTTCATTGTTTGTTTTTTCTTCAGACGGCATACGTCATTGGCATGCCAACAAATGTGACTCACACGGGACATGCCCGCACTGCCGAGGAGGCTGAGCTGCTCATTGAGAAGTTGATGAATCCGCCAGCTAGCGATGGACTCCCTTCACCGATGAAACCAAGTTAGTGTGGCTCGACTGCTTGCTGATTTCTACCAACAATTATTATTAGTTTCTGTGTTTTAGTATTCCATTTAAAAGTCACTGGATGAGTCAGACATGCATATTGCCAAAGGACCATTTTGCCATTTTATTGGATGCTTTGCTGATGACTTACAGATTTTTCAGAAGGTAGGAAGAAACAAACTGAGTTCTAGAAGTCCAGTGTGTTATGTACACAGTTCGTTCACAGTATAGCCGTATTTGAAATTTTATTATCATCAAAGAGATTTGTCATTAATATGGGCAGCCATAGTTACATTGCATTGAATGCCTGTTGCTTCTAGTAAGTAAACCAGTTGAGAAGTTGAGTGGGTCTGATGATCTGTCTGGTTCCTGTGCCGAAACAGCATTCTGTTGTTATGTCGACAGGTGATGCGACATCTCGGTCCTCGATCCCACCACCACGACCAACAGCCATGCCGCGGACGAAGAGCGACTACGCTGTGAGAGCCAGTGATCAGGGCTTGACGGTCGTCAGGAACCAGAGCGACACCAAACTGGACATGAAGTCAGATGATGTCAGTTCACCTCCTAAGTCAGTCGATCAGTCACTTGAACCAGTTCAGAAACCAGCTGCCGATAATTCCGGTGTTATCGACGTGTCGTCTGCGAATCATTTGCGGGAAGACCCAGCAGGTGATTCGGTTGACGTCGAAGATGCAGACACAACAGCAATGCCCCCGCCAACAAGCTTACCTCCAGCACTGCCTCCTGGCTTTGCCAATCGGGGGCCACCCCCACCACTTCCAGCCAGCCGGCCTGTTGGAGTGCTTCCGTCAGCAAATCCTGCTGGTGTTCCAGCTGGAAATCAACCAGCTGTTTCAGCCCCAATGCCTGCCCCAAGACCAGATGCGGCTGCTGGAAAGCTTTCCGCCAGTATGCCAGCGGGAAATACACAGGTCCCAGTTCCGGCTCCAAGGCCGGATGCAGCCGTTGGAGTTTCCCGGACTGGCAATTCTGCCAGTCCACCTGTCCCAGCTCGGCGACCTGATGCAGCAGCGGCAGTTTCAGTACCGCAACGAGACATCCCGGTGGACTCTGCCAACCATGCGTCGCCAGTCCCGAAGACAGCTACCGACGAAGAAACCGAAACTCCATACATTCCTCCGAGGCCGAAAGCAATTGCGAGTGCACAGCCAGTGATGACCACTACGACAACCGGCACACCCATTGTCCCTGCCCGCACTGCCCCACCAGTACCACCACCAGTTCCAAGTCGATCCAGCATTCCACCTCCCACAATTCCACCCCGCCAAACCAACAACTCGTGAGGTTGTCATGTGTCATATATCAGTATACCGTTGCTAGCCAGTGTTAGGGAGAGCATTCGTATTGTTGTCATTCTGTTGCAGAATAGTGAGAAACTAGCATGCTGTGATAGTATCAAGATGTATCCACAAACTACGCATTCTTTCAAAGTGTGCAAAGAGCATTTGGTAACTTGTTTTAATGCCGTTGGTTGGGCATCCAGCTTGTCAAAGCACATGCTACAGTTGTTCTTAAAGGCTGTCTTTTGGAGATCTGGCCCAACATGGAGGTAACTCCGGAAGAGAATCTAGTTAAATTAAAACTGGTTGTCAGTAGTTTCTAGTGCTGCGTCATTTGTGGTTGTAGCTTTATGCGATCACAACAACTAGTTGGTGTTCCAGTATTTTGCTGTATTATTTGAGCCGTAGACCATGTTAGTTGCGACTAGAATATTCATGTAAGCATGCTGGATGGAATTGTTGTTTTTGATGTGATCTGAATTATTTTCTCAGGACCTTGCATTCTCATTGTCGAAGACAGTGGAACGAAACTGAGTTACTTGGGTGAGTGACCGACCAGCTTTTCATGTTTGCTAAGACCTGCATGAGACATTAATGACAGTCAGACATGCAGTCCGAATTGTTCCAATGATCGGGTATATCTCTGACTATATTAACAGCCCCATCAAGCCTCAGAATTGGGAATGTGTTATATTGTATACATTTTAACCGGAGATAATGATAGTATCTCTGACCCTAGCTTATTACTCTTTCTATACCCTACTACTCGCCCTGTCATATGATTGTCTGGAAGTGGGGCTAATGAATCAAATATTGAATGACGTGTTTGTTGGAACAGAAGTTTCCAGTACTGTTAGTTGTATGAACTGATGCTAGATATAAAGGTACACTGTATATGTATATTATCTAAGGCAGAAGGAAGTACATCTGTTATTGTGTGCTCAGACATTCATAATTCTGCCGGTGTAGTGTAGCGGAGCGAGGTGGTATGTTGTCAGCAGAATCACTTTGTTTGTGGCTGTGTTTGTCAACACGATAACTTTTCAACAATTAAACATAGGATGATGAAATATGGCAGGTACGTGCTTGTACAAAAATCTCAGCAGAGTTCAAATTTCAGTTCATTTCGGGGGTCCCACCCGCAAAATGTGGTAAATTGATTATTTTAAAAAATGTAAATTAAACGATAGCAGCATGGCACAGATGGTTTGTAACTAAATAAGTAAACATTTGTGTTGTCGAAAGACGACTACACCGGTGGAAAATACGCACATGCTTTCTAGTTATTTCATCTAGTTGTCTTCTAGTGCTTTTTACACTTACATAGCTTTTTCGTTAAAATGAGTAATTGTTGTCGACCATTGACGATTGTGTAAATTACCAGCTGTATTAGTATACAAATGTTGCATGATGTGCAATATGATGCTAAATTTATTTGTTAGAATGTGTGTTATTAGAATTTTTTGAATTAGCCTTCCTTGGCTGAATATTGCTGACTTTCACAGTTAATATTGTCCTCATATATTGTGATTCATTTGATTGCTTGTGAATGATCTGTAAATAACTAGAGAACACATCTGTGTGTAACCATTCATTTTTTGTGAATTAAGATAGAAACTGAATTTGATGTTGAAACAACCGCGCTGTATTTGACAAGCTTAAACTGATGTAACACATGCTTGTAAAGGAACGGTTGCGGCTCGAAAATGTGCATTTTTAACTACTCGTGAAAACTGCACTATAATAGTCTGTGTATATTAGTGGATTTACATGTATGGTGTTAGTTAAGTCAGGCTGTAAGTGAAACTGTATCTAATTCTAGTTGTCCAGTTAGTTTATGATTGCTGTGCTGGCAGCACACAGTTGTACAGGGTGGCCCATTAAAAACCGTACCTTTTGTTATCAGTTGTTCATTAAAAAAGAGGCTATGTTCACACAGAGTGACATCCTATGTATCATGAAATGTAAAGCGATTATTTGCCCAGTTTACTCTTTGTCAACAGCATACTGCATATATGTTGTGTTATTGTCAGCACAGTGTGGTAAACCTAATGGGATTGAAGCCTGGTCCTTAGGACTTCTTTTCCTTCAGTGCTTTGACGCTGTTGGTTGGGTCTTTTGACCCATAAAACCCGTCCCCGATATGACCTATAATGTGTTTGGTGGGACGTTAAACCTTGCTCAATCAATCAAGTCACCATCATCACAGTAACATGCAATACATCATGGCATAATGCACACGTTCTTAACGCGCATATGCTACACAACAGAGCATGATCATTCTGAGTGTTGATGGGTGGATGGATGGACTGTGGATATTTTCACGTTGGAGAAGCAGACATTGTAAAGCAGACATTGTTGTCGCAGTAACGTTTTGCTGCACATAAAACTCTCCACATTAGATGGCAGCTGTGTCTTCTTGCATTTGAAAATGTTAAGTCACGGATTCCACTTCACAGTACATCTCCTCAAGCTGTGTGATATGCCGGTAACTTTCGCAATTTCGCGAGGACTTATGCTAGTACTACGTTGTCTTCATGACTGCATATTGGCTCAGAAACATGTGAAATATTCCATTGCATTTCGACAGACCGCTGGCGTCTACTGCTGGCTCTATTCAACTGAACCAGTTTTGTATATTTTTTATATATTTTCATAAGAGATTGTTGACAGAACTGACAGACCATTTTTTCGACATATTCTGAACAAATTCATTTAGCTCCCCTATCGTTTTTCTTGCCTAAGAATTTTAACATTTTTTCGTATGTGAACGGCATATTTTGTGAAAACTAAGCATTACATCATTATAAAGTACCATTGTGTTTTTGTTAGAGTTGAGTAGTTTCACAATTCGCATAATATGTATTTACATATTTTAAGATACATGTAATAAAATTAGTAGATTTCACGCTCAAAATTGATTGCTTTTTGACATGCAGCAATCAGGTTTGTATTGAAGTAAAGTCAAAAAATTAACATAAGTTAATGAGTACGGTTTTCATTGGCCAACCCTATAGATAAAGATAACTGTAAGATATGGTTTGATATATTCACCAATCACCATAGTGCTGTGAAAACAGTAGCAGAGTTGGCACAGTGCTGCTGTGCTGGATCTAGTCAAGGTCTGTGATTGTCTAGCAGTCATGTGCTCTAGGCAGCAATACTCTTCTTGCACAAGCTGCAAGCCTTGGCAAGGTTCTGGCACAACAGTGCGACAGGTACAAAAAAAACATTACAATTGTCCTCATAAAAATGTGACATTTTGCTTTTAAGTGATATTTCCCTTAAATTGAAACTGATTTAGGTGAGCAATTTTTTGTGCCGTTTTGACCACATAATGTTTCATTAGTGTTCGTGGCAAGCTGCTGCACCTCACCTGTACATGTGTACATACCGTCACGGCGTACCTGATACAAGTGTGGGGAATGTGTAGCAGAGTGTGTGTCAGCAATATGAAGCTAATGACTATTGACATAACTCTAGATTAATACCAGTTTGATGAGACAGGTGATTATTTCAACACCATCTTAATGTGAAAAATCTTTTCCATTTAGGCAGTTATCATGCTGGACATTACTTGTTTCTGTTTACACAAAAATGCTGCTGTTTTGCACATTGATGTAAATTGTTTTCCACTTTAACCGGGTCGTGTGCAGTTGAGTTGCATTGTGACATGAGTATGTTGCGAATATCCTGTTAAAACAATGCAAGAAGTGTTCATTTAAGATTTAACAGAGCTGTTGCTTGAAGTAAATTGGCACTGTTGGTGAACCATAATGTACAGTATTTCCTATTGGCAAATGCTGCTGAGTCTTTTTGTACAGACGTCCTCTGTTGACATTTTGGCAGATGGTTAATGCTCAATTTGTGAAAAACTTCTGACTGCAGAAAATCACAGTATAGAAATGTTCGCAATGAAATGTGTGTATTGTGCATTGAGCAGATTGTGTTCGTAAAGAAATCTCGACTAGTCTGAGATATAGTTTACGTGGTTTTGAATGACCAACACCAGTTCAGTTCTATCAGGCAGACCTTATTAGCTACTTAGTATTATTAATGTACATTATTATAGTGACACTGTCGCGAAAATGCTGCGGGTGCACTCTACATAGTCACAGAATACCACATAGACTGCGTTCTTTGCAGTGTGATCTCACTTGTTCAGTGACAGTGATGATTGTGGTAAAATATAGTACAGTAATGTAATATTTGCACTGCTTTGGCAAGATTAATACTGGGATAAGTAAACCATATCACCCTGTAACCAGACACGAGGTCAACTCAGCCTAGATTGTTCATATACTTTGCTGTTTTAGGGTCTCGGATCAGCTGGTCAACTGCAAATTAGGGACGCCAAACTGCACTGTATTTGCCATTACCTGAATTCAAAAGCAGCCAGTACCGAAACTCATTCATGAAAGCATACTTGTAATTTGCAATGAGTATAGAGAAAGCTGGGAATAAGCAGACATACCATGTTACACTGTGATCAACATTCTCAGTATATAGCTTGTCTTGTTGATGGCTAAAGAAACAGAAATCAGTCTTTCGATGTGTGTCTGAGTGGCTCGGGGGTGAATTGCACTCTTTGTGTTATTGGAAATCATAGTCATGCATTCATGCAAGTCTTGTTATTGGCCGTTTTTGAATGCAGGTAATGCAGATACAGTGCAGTTTGGTGTGTACATGTACTAATTTGCTGTTGGCCAGCTGATTCGTAAACCTGAAACAGTGAAGTTTATGAACATCAGAGCAGAATGTGTGCATGAAGTGAAGTAAAGTAAAATATCATTATGTCAGATTCTCAGTTTAAATGTTCTCGTTAATACTGTCTTATTCTGTAGCACGATTGTCTAGAAATTATACAGTTGTTACCATTTTTAGTTTAAATCTTCTAGAGTGCTTGATCGAACTGTGTTCACGTAGCCTATCATATTTATGTTATCGAGCTTGTATTGTCTGTCCAGTGTATTGATGTTGTACATTGTCACTCGTTAAACTTGTCAGTTTATGTTCAGTGATAGACTCTTCTAGATTTTAGTAATGTGAATAATTCTGCACCATTTCATTAATGAGTGGCAGTCTGCCAGCTTTAAATTTTAAAATTTTGAATTTTTGTGGCCTGAATGAGTCTGGTGAACCAGTCGTGCAACAGACCAAATTTCATCAAAGTTGGTCCAACAGCATTTGACTATCACATTTTTCTGTTTTCAAGATGATGGTCGTAAGCTCTCTCGGATGCTTAAAATTTGGAGCTTTTAATGCTTGAAAGCGTGGATAGGCCTGTCATGCTTAATTGTGCCAATTTTTTGGAGATTGGTTAAACTATTGCCGAGATTGGCAATTCATAGCTTTTTTAGATGGCAGCCGCCCGCCATTTTGGATTTGTTGACGCTTTATTGGGCCATGCACGTAAGAGTACTTGGTAGTCTTTGAGCAAATTAGTTTGCGACTGATGCAGTACTTTTAATGATGTAAAAGTTAATATTTTGCACTTGTGGCTTGAAGACGTAGAATCCTATTTAATTTTTTCCCATTCTCGGCCTGGTCTGAAAAATTACTCCCACCCCCGTAGAAATTTCTTCCCCTTTCAAGTTTAACATGTCTTCAGAATTGGGGTTTTGGGGGATTTGACCACCCATTGGGGAGCAATATCAGCGTAACTCCTAAAACGCACATTCTTGCTGAGTCCGCGTTGTTTGAGCCATCGTAGCCTACGCAAGACCTACTGTAGTAGCTTTAGGGGGTCGCTGTCATAATCACCTGTGGCAAATTTCTGGTTATCAGCAGGCGGGAGTCAATTCTGCACTGGCGTCGAAATTTGCCATTTCCTATTAACAAGGCCAGTCGCTGGAGTTACCATGTATCACATGATAAAATTTTGTAGACAACGATTTACACGGCGTAAAACGCATAAGCACAAAAACAGATCTTTTACAATAATTAATCTGCAACAAATCCACAAATTGAAGTAAAGGAATTTGAGCATAATCGGACCACTAAAGTTTAAAGGAGTCAGTCGCATTACAGATTGGCTTGGCTACTATGGAGTCACCAAATTTAGTGATACCACCTGATTGTAACAATAAAATGCATCAATAACACTCAGTGTACTATTTGGCTCACAAAGTAGGCCCACATAAAAACAAGTATCGCGATGCAGAAGTTATATGTAATATAAGCGTGACACGCTAGTGTGGAAAAGCTGGAATTCCACGACATCGACACGGACATCCTCGCGAGGATCCTCGCTGACACGTCCGACGCGCGATTTCCTGAAGTTACTCCTACTGCAAGCTGAACGACAAGCCGACATTTTCGCGACGGTCCTCGCGAGGATGTCGGTGTCGGCGTCGTGGAATGCCAGCTAAAGGGACCACTCAAAAATTACGTCACGTTTTGTGTACTTTTAAGTTACTACGCTGACGAATTTTATCACTACCCCATGAGAAAATAATGGCATAGTGGTGCGAAATACCTCACCAATTCTAGGCTGTTCCTCTTCATTCGTATAACGTGACGTAATTGGACAATGGTCCATGACATTGTCATACTTTACATTCAGTATTCGCATATAGGCCTACGACACGTACAACAGCTAGACCACAAGAGTGGACAACTTGGTGGTCGAGAAATTATTAATAGCGGATGACATTTATTGTATTGGTGTGGACCTAGCAATAACCTCGTTATTTAGGCCACGTTAAAAATATTGATGATGATGATGATGATGATGATGACAGGACTGTTGAATTGGATCGACTATTATACAACAAAATGTACAGTAAAAGTGGCGTATGTACAAGCGTTCTACTTTAGTTCGATGCAGACGTTTATGTGAAGTTGCCACTTGCCAGTAAACTCAGCATGCTATTATTACGACGATACAACACGAGATGTATTGCGTGTACTGAGAAGCTAACGAATAGTCAGCTTTCTGGATGAACTACCACATAGAACAACAGCGACGAAAGACAATAAAAACGAAAACCGATTTATTCCTGGTTCATAAAATGATCGTAAATGGTGAGGGAGAATGTGAGTCTGTGGTGAGCGGGATTGTGAAACTAATGTTTTAAATCCGCGAGTATATATAGACAAAGATGAATGATGACAACGGGAAAACCGACGAGACATCATGACGTGTGAGAAGTAGAGAGGTGAGCTGAAATGTAGTCCCATTCCCATCGGATAATTCCCACTGAATCCTATTTAATTTATTCCCATTCTCGGCCTGGTCTGAAAAATTACTCCCACCCCCGTAGAAATTTCTTCCCGTTCAAGTTCAACATAAAAGCACAGGGCTGTATTTGTCTGGGGGCTCAGGGGGGTTGAATCCCCCTACACGCAACAGCTCACGCCCCTGGATACAGTTAAAAATGGTTTGTGGGGGTCCATTTAACCCCCCTTATAGTTCGTGACTGTTACATTTCGTGAGTGGTACCGTTTTGACGATAAATGCTCGTAATTATTTTGGTAACTTGTTCGCAAATTATTATACTGCTGTATACTCTGTTGTGACTGCTACAAATTTTACTTGGTATTCTTCAATATGCCGCAGCACCCCCACCCCAACGGGCATCGAATACCTTCCATGTCTGGTCTGTGTGCGTTCCAAACTCTGACCCCCCCCCCTGTTAAAATTTCACAAATGCAGCCCTGTAAAAGCGACAAACGCGTGTGGTGATTACTGGCGGTCAGTAGCCTAATCATGCACTCCAAACAGAACGGAGATAACACACAGTGTAAATAGGCCTAGTTCAGTGGCGATGCATAAAGTTGTTCTGCAGATCATTAAAATAGCTTACTATGTCTGTGTAGCAACTGCGCAAGCTGTTCAATAATCCGAAAGACGTCGACGGTGAAGTCGGGAATTTTCGGAAACAGTTACATTTTCATTTTTCCATATCTACACTGTGTCTCAAAAAACGACACTGATGTAGCACACTATAACTTCAACGCACATTAACCAATTTTGGTATTTTTTGCAGAGATGTTGCTGAGTGAGTACGCTATTAAATGATGATTTGTTATCCCACCTCCCCTTGCTAGTGTCTCCGCACTACCTGGGGAAACATGTACCCACAAAATTTGGTCTCTTCAGTCATTAAAATAACACTGATTTTGCTTCCTATATCTTCCACATTCATCAACCAATTTTAACAATTTTTGGCAGAAAACAGCAACGGAGCTTGAGCTATCATAAGCCTATTTCATTTATCATGTCCGTTTGCTATTACATCCTTATAATTGGCTGAGAAATTGCTAAGGCAGAAATGACACATTTTCAACGTCACTGGTTGTTTGTAAACATGCCATTTACTAAAGAAGATAAGATTCTGATTAAAAATTTGTTT
>Ga0209782_1001499_pt1 | contig 12237 bp, 10 predicted proteins | sample WorMetmaBAHAMAS1_FD_187390 | JGI IMG/M metagenome (GOLD analysis project Ga0209782, IMG submission 187390) | Marine gutless worms symbiont microbial communities from Max Planck institute for Marine Microbiology, Germany - Inanidrilus... | ecosystem: Host-associated > Annelida > Digestive system... | reverse complement strand
CCGCTCTGCAAGTCGACACCAGCTCATCGTGCCCCGTCACCGTCGCTCCAGTTTCGGCCGTCGGGCGTTTTCTGTTGCAGGCCCGATGGTCTGGAACTCCCTTCCAGATTTTTTACGGGACACTTCGCTTTCCAAAGATACTTTTAGACGATCTTTAAAGACATACTTTTTTGCATTGTACTAAAGCACGTCAGCGAATTAGAGGCATTGCGTAATGCGCTCTATAAATTTTCTACTTACTTACTTACAGTCCATTGCAGAATGGCTAGTTATACTTAGAAAGCTAATGATTTAAACCTTTCAGTGTAATGTAATGTAACATAAAATGCTGTATACATGGAGATTGCAATCACATACTTTGTGATTGTAAAATTAAAAATGAGTGCAAAGTGAGAATCACTCCTAAGTGTCAACCAGTTCAGTGACTCTTGTCATTAAATTTCTTACAATTACTTTTCCGGCTGCAGTAGCTATAACATCATTTATGTTAGTATCAATCAGTCAATCAAATTTATTCGTTAGAAACAGCATCACAGAAGCAATTAAAAAGAGCAGTTAAAGAGGAGTAGTGAGGCTTGAAAAAGCTCTTACAGCTCACCAACAGTGAATATCGGAATCAAGTTAACAATTAATTTTTTTACTGTAGGATTTCTATAAACATGTTGGTGCATTCATACTGGATGCATTGCCATATGTGTTGTACTGCAGTAACCTGCAGCATGAGTAAAATTTTCTATTTTAGTATTGTTGCCAGACAGAACAACTTACCAACAAACTGAAGTAAAAACAGCTTCACAGTAGATATTGTAGAAGTACCAATCTTAGAAAGTTATAAGTGAAATTCTGAGCACCCGAAGCATCGCAGAAATTTGTATTTATATACTCTCTCAGTACTCTAGTTGCTTGTGTGCAGAATTGTTTGATTGTTGTGTGTGTGTGTGCTCTTATGCATGCATGTAACGACATGTTGGTTTATTTTCTTGTTTCTGAAATTAAGAGTGCTTCTAGTATAGTGTATCAATAATTGTTCTTGGAGAAATTTTGTTGATGGACGATATGTTTTGGACATATGTTCATTCTTTTGCACTGCTGATGTAGAACATGTGTGTTGTACTTAGTTGCATTTAGGTCCAGTTTTTCCACAGCAAATTAATCTCCCGTTAATTTAATCCGGCATTAAATCCGTCAGATAATGATCAATTTACTCAGATGTCGTTTTTCAACCGGCAGTTCATTTAGGACGATTTAGTTGACAAACTGCCGGTGGAAAAACGACATCTGAGTAAATTGATCATTATCTGCCGAATTTAATGCCGGATTAAATTAATTGGAGATTAATTTGCTGTGGAAAAACCGGACCTTAATCCTTGATGATTCCAAAGTTTATCTTATAGTTGTTTGCTGTTGTTGTGTTACATTTGCAGCATATGAGATGACATTGGCTGAGGGACTGAATGTTGAGCGTCGTCTTTTCTATCAGACATTTGCTACGGTCAGTTTTATGCTATTTGCTGTGAAATTGAGCTATAAATTGCCAGGCTTGATTGTAAATCGATGGCTGTATTGAGTTAGTTGTCTAACTGATTGATTTATGATTGATTGATTGACTCACTCACTGTGTCCTGCTCGACATTGGATAGATCATATTGGAGATATTCTTTCCAGCCGACTTTTTTCTTCGTACTGAAACCTAAGTAGAACAAAATAAACTCTAGGCCGACAAGAAAAATACGTAATATGCTCAACTAAACAAACTCATGCAATTTACGGAAGATGAAATCTAAATCTAATGAACATGCACAAACAAATGTGAGAAATTGTCACATTTGTGTGCCACCGTCATACATAACATAACACAACACAGCACAGACCAGTTCTGGTGATTTTCCATCTTAACCTTCAGACAAACTTCATAGCTATGATGTTGTTTGTTGGAAGGGAGTGAGTCAACTGAATTAGTTAACCACAAAATTTTATGGAAAAGTGATAATGTCAGCATCAAGTATACTGTTGACTCTGTTACTGTTCAGTATGCTTTTTACGTATCCATTTACCTGTAGTATTGTAGTACATATATTCACATTTTATGAATGATTGTAGAGGTTTTGTCTGGTATTGTCTTTTGTGGGGTATGGGCATCAGAGAGCTGGCATATAGGAGCATTACAATGCTTCCCACACAAGTCAGTTGGTGGTTCAAGAAATGATGGCAGTGCGGTCAGGGCTTTGGGTTCCTTCCAGTACTTTGGCACTGTTGGCTGGATAATAAGAGAGTGGTGTTCTCTGTGTAAAAACCCGTGCTAATTATCCCTAAAGGTTCTGTTTTGGAACAGCTGGTGGAGAAGTAGAATCAAGCCAGCAATAAAGGCTGACTCATGCTAACGTGGAAAATAGATATTAAATCAACGTATGTATGTGGTGTTGTGTTACTCGTTACCAGTATTTGAGAAGAGTGATTCACTTTCCTACAGGAATTATATATTAAATCACCGACAAAGTGCAGTGAATGAGGCACATCTGGCCAATTTTCACCAGTTGCTGCTCGGGATCAGTGTGCAAAATAGGGAAGTACTTTTGTGGGTCACTAATTGTCATGTACAGCAGTGCCCATGCATGGGTCAAGATTCTGGACCCACTCCGAACGCACTCAGCCTCTGCCAGGACGACATTAACCTCATTGTAACATGTTTAATGCTGTCTTTAACATTGTTTTAAAACGTATTTTCATTTTTTATATATTGAGCTTCATTGCTGCCAACATTTGCCCCATGGTTTGACATTTGAAATCAAATACATGCAGTCAGTGATAACACAGATATGCAGTTAAAAAAAACTAAAATAGGCCTAATTAAAATGTCAGTGTACAACATTAGTAAATACACATACAAACAGTTAAACGTAAAAAAAATTAATCGTTTTATTGCACTGTAATACTACTGTATTCAAATTGTCATATGTTAAATGCTGACCTTGATGCAACTGACAGTGACTCTACTATACGATATTTAGCACTAGTATAACAACAGGTACCACTACAGCAGAATGCTCTACACAAAAATGCAATCACCTTGTCATTGGTAAATAATAATAATACTGCATTTAGATTTTGATTAAAAAGAATACACATGTACTGTTTAAAGTTGAGTACAGTTCACAAGTTCATTGTTGTCAGTCGTGATCATGCATATCAGATGATAGGGTTTTTATATGAACCACCCGGGGTCCCTACATTTTACAACTTTGCATGGGTCCTCGTACTTTTGAGGCGGTCTGGCCCCCCTTATTTCGCACAATGCTCAGGATCCGAGTTTTACTAGGTAATCCTGATTTAGGGTGACTTGATAGTCGTGTGGTAAGGAATTCAACTTATGACTCAATGGTCGTGTGTTAAAATCGAGGCCATGCACTGTCAGGCCACAACCTTAGGCAAGTTGTTCATACCCGCTTGCCTAGCAAGTTGCCGTGGTCTGGCGTTGGCATACTTGGCTGCAGTGTGTGAGACTGCCGTCAGTGTGCTTATCGTGACAGCCATTGCAATATACAGTCTCGAGCATGGGTTGCTGCATCTTTCCTGCAATGCCTGTCAACTCAGCCTTTTACCCTCCGTGGGACAGTAAAATGAATGTCAGCTCTTGGGCTGAGTACTAATAAATGTGGAGATGGTGGATGTGGATCGTAGCTACCAATTATGTGAATCTCTTCTTCTTTTGTGTTTACCATAACAAGCTCCATATGGATTCCGGAACTGTAATGCACCCAGTCATCTGTGGATTTTAACACCATCATAAATTGTTTGCTTGCTTACTTGACTTCCTTACTTTTTCCTTAATTATTTACTTCCTTACTAATCTGCTTCACTGTGAATAGGCCCATCTGTTTCCAGGCTGGGGGGTCGTAAAAGGCGACCAAACCTGGCTTTATAGTTTTTGTGTTAATTTTGTGTTGTAGTATATTTTGCTACACATGCATGTTTGCTTTATTGTGTTTGATTAAGTTTTCTCAGTACCTGCCAAGAGATTGGCTGGTAAGAGCATCTCCAAAATGATCTATTCTGTGTTGGGTGGGATGAAAAACCTGATCTCAGTGAATCAGTCAGTCAAGCACCGTAGCAAGATTATGACATTGATCATATACATATAGAGTTAGTCTTGTGTTTTGTTCAATTCTTGCAGAAGGATCGTCTTGAGGGAATGAAAGCATTTGTTGAGAAACGAGCACCAAACTTTACATCTGAATGACGATCAGTATAAACTGTTTGACAAGTGGCAAGTTGGTTACAGAAAATGTTGGTGACAGATTACATTTTAAGTTCAATTAGTAATTGTTGGGACCAAGTAACAAGATGAACATGGATAATGACCACTAACATATATTATTTAACTTTTACTTTGTGTATATGTGATAAATGATTTAATCCATGTTAATTGTGTTTGTTTTGTTAGACTGTGTTGCAAAGTTTGTAGACTGTTATTATGTGTTTTCAATAATAAATACTGCTGTTTTAAAAAATAACTAGAAATGCATGGCAAAGCCTAGCGTATAGCCTGCTCAGCGCCGTAGTGTTGCTCCCTAACAAATACTTGTGAAAAATACTTACTTACTGATCACCTGAGTGCCTAACAGCCCCACTCCATAGTGAACATAGCTGAAATAAGTGCGGTAACAATCGTCTCCAGTCATACAACTTCTTTCACCTAAAACTCCGGGGTCAATAATCTGAATCTCACCAAATTTTCACAAGATGTACAGAAATGATTGCCGATTATCTGCTGAAATCAAAATTTTGATATTCCAATCCGTTTATGAATGCCAGCGTCCCAAATGAACGATGATCGTCAAATTGCAGCCGAGTCTCGGCAGATTTTCAATTTTTGCTCTCTTAAACTCTGAAGTTACTGTACCAATCTTCACCAAAGTTTCACACGATGTAGAGGCACTAGTGTAGTAACTTATCCGCACATTTACGAAGCAATGCTGCATTTTGTTCGGAAATGCCAGATCAAAGAGTGAAGACGGTCAATTTTGCCGTCTGCAAAAAGGCCCAAAAGTTAATCGGTTACTTCAGCTACTGCAAAAATTATTTCAGTTGTATAATCTGCATACATGACCTTACCAAAACTGGAAAGTTAGCGAAGTTCGGTCCAGTGCTTGCTGAGATATTTGATATGTCGATTTTTGCCATCTCATCCCAAAAGGTACAGAAACTCCCTGCGAGATCTCTGGGGTTAGTGGACCGATCTTCACCAAAATTGCACAGAATGTAGCAAAAATTGTGCCCATTATCACCTCGAAAGCGGAATTGCGATATTTTACTCCGTTGCGAAATGCCAGCATGTTGAATATAGGTCATTTTGCAAATTTTGCCCACAATCGGTTGCCATCGCAACATCCCTAAAGGAATAAAAAAAAGAGGTCCGGATCGAGAAAATTCATGCAAATACCTTTCATTTGGTGAAAAGATCATGAAAATCGGTCCATTAGATCCTGAGATAATTTGGCTCAAGTTAAAAAAGAAGAAATTACGGAAGGTAAAATGTATAGCTCGGTCAGCAACTTAGCCGAGCGGGCTAAATTATTTTATAGTTTTTAGTGCGAGATGTAATATATACATCTCGCGCTTATGCTACGATGTCAGTGTCCGTCTGTCTGTCTGTGACGGAAGTGCATTGGCGCATTATAGCTAATTTAGGTTTCAAATTCCGATCCAAATTTACCGTGCATTGTGGTCGCCGGGAGGGGTAATCTAAACAACATCTCGCGCTATGCTAGCCACTGCTAGGCCCTCTTGTTTTTGCTGTTGGTGCTATGAACACAGAATGGTAGTTGTAGGATGGATGGGCATCTGTAGATGCTGAGAATATTTAAGTTGATATGTTGTTTGCTGCCTGTTGAGATTTTTCTGTTTGTGAAGTAGAATTTGATTTTTGTCCCAACAGTCTACAGACTGGCTTGAAAGATGCACCTCCGAAATAACATACTGATACATTGTCATTGATGTTTTTTACAGACCATAGTTTATTGCTATAGTGACTGATTTTAACAAAGTCAGGAGTATAAAGCCAATGTCACAACAAAGCCAGATAACTTTTCTGTTATGAAGACTTTAAAGTATCCTATCCACAGTATTTTTAGCGCGCGATTTAATATATACATCTTGCGCTTATGCTACGATGTCAGTGTCCGTCTGTCTGTGACGGAAGTGCATTGGCGCATTGTAGCTAATTTAGGTTTCAAATTCCGATCCCAATTTACTGCGCATTGCGGTCCCGGTGCATGCGGGCGCGAGGGAAGGGATCATCGCCGGGAAGAGTGGAGGGATCATCTCGCGCTATGATAACCAGCACGACACATGGTTATGCTACGAGCATAACGTCAGTCTTTTTGTCCGTTTGGTGCATTGTGATCACACAGCTGGTGGATCAGTGCACAGTACAACAAAAGCAGCCACTGCTAGGCCCTCTTGTTTATAAACTGTTGCCGTAACGGAACTTTTTGTGTGCCTTCGGGTGAAAAAAATGGCGCAGGTTGAGTGATGCAGTGAAAATGCTAGTTTGCACATTATTTTCGGCTGACTGACGACTGCTTTCATCAAGACCCAATAGACATGGCCACTTGGAGCAGAAGTAGCCGGATTATTGATAGCGCGTGAAAAACTGACTTAAGTGCCTTGTAGTCTGGCAACCTATTGCAAAATGGTATTGATGAGAATACTGATCTGCATCGAATCCTCCTGAGCTATTTACTACAAAAACTTAATATGTGCACATCATGGTCGGTTTTATGTATGGCGTCCAAGCCGTACGAAAATGAATTGTCATAAAACATTAACCCTTAATGCGAAGATGACGCAGTCCATAGCCATGACCACGCTCCTCAGGGTCATGTCCAGATATTAGTAGTCTCAAGCCACTGGTGTTTGGTGGAAAATTATAAATGTACCAGTCGCAACGTATGTGTGTAAAAGAAGTAAATGAAATTACGATACAAATGCATTTGTGTAGTATTTTTGTAGGAAAGCTGTGATAAAGTAATTAATGTCTGTGTGAATGATATGATGTCAGTCAGTACAATATGTCTTGCATCATACATCTGTCATGAATATGTCCACTATATGTTATTTTATGTGAGCATTTTCATATGCACATACAACAACACCCGTTTAACAGCCACTTAAATCGACGGAATAGTGAAGCCCAGGCTTCATTATTCGGTCGATTTTCGGACACAAACGTATATGTGGAACCGGTTCCGTTAAAAAATGTGGAAAACTCGCGTCAAATTACCGCGGATATACGGATGTTTTTTTACAGTGTAACCGACTTCTGTAAGGTCGCCTCTAATCGTAACGTTATCCTGATACAGTCGCTGCATGCAGGCGACTGGCGTGGCGTCAAACATGCAACTGACGCTATCTGTCGATCACACATGCTACATGCTACATGCTACATGTAGGTTGTCAGTCGGCGGCTGCTATTGCATCATTTTGTTGTCGGCGAGTCCGGCAAAGAGCGCATCTGACGCGTTGTCGCTGGCCGTGCCTTGACCCTCGCCGCCGTCCGCATCCACCGCGTTCGTCGTCTCTGCTGGCGTATCTTTCTGCTCAGTCTTGTCATCGCTCATTTCCGTCTTATTGGCTTTCTTTTTATCGCCTTTTTTCTTTGACTTTTTGCCCTGCAACGTGAACAAGGCCGTTTACCGGTGGCGTACTAAACCAACAGTGGGTCGTGGCCGCCAAAACCGTGGCACAAAATTTTGACTGGTTTCAAAATTCTTGAAAACTTATTGTACTATAGGTAACGATTAGAAAAATTTAAACAGCTCACTTTTCAAAAGTTAACGATTGATTAACAGTTAATTTAGATTAAAAACAACACCAATTGACAGAAAACGCGTGATTTAGGCCGCTCAACTAAGTTGCCGACCGGACTATATATTTTGCTTGCATTAATTTTTTTTTATTAATGATCGCTCGGAGAACAATTATCTCAGATCCACTAGACCGATTTTTGCAATCTTTTCACCGAATGAAAGCGTTATAGGTGCAGATGATCGATCTGCACCTCTTTTTCTGATATCTCAATTTTGTGGAAAAATGGCAAACTCCCTTAATTCGTCACTCTGGCATTCCGAAACGGAATGGATATCGCTACCTCAATGTGCCAATTAACAGCATAAATGATGCCTCTATATCGTGTAAAAAATTTCGTGAACTTTGGTCCTGTAACTCACTCCAGAGTTGACAGAGCTCATTGTGAACAACAGGTACGACACGGCAAAAAACTGGCGTTTTCAGTCGAATATCTCAGGATATACTGGACCGATTTTCGCAATCTTTACACCACATGAAAGCGCTTAAGCAGGCTACATCTGATATAAATTCGGTGGGCTTCTGACCAGTACCTGCACATTTCACGCAAATCAACTGTGTGTACAACAGGCGTCGATCAGCGATCGGATAAGTATATCTACGTTCGCCAGGTGTTAGCACGGTTATGATTTGCTACTACTTGCTAGAAGGTGACACTGCGGCGCCGAGCGGGCTATACGCTAGACTTTCCCACGCATTTCTAGTTTTTTAATCGTTGACCAAGGCATAAACATTAGGCCTGTGTTTCAACAACACAGTTGATCACAATTACAAGCCACGCGACCTTTCCAATTGATGTGTAGGCCTAATTATAGTTAGTTAAATGGGCGGATGGATAGATAAATATACGGCCGGGCGTGTCGACCTTTTTCCGGCGTCCCTTGCGCTCCATCAGCGGCTGTCCAGCCTCCAGGTTCTCGACGCGTTGCGCCAGCGCTTCCATCCACCAGCGCTGCGGCGAGAATGTGTCCTTGGGCGTGCCGAGCCAGTTGCACCAGCCGGGCGGACAGAGGCCGTCCTGGTCGAGCAGACACCAGACGGCGGCGAAGATGATGGTGCCGACCGCGACGATGATGGCGATGACGACGACGACCGCGACGAACGTCTTTTGTTCACTGCTGAGCTCCACGCGCCAGAACGGCCCCGCGTCCACGCCGCTAGCATTAGCTGCTGTCAGTGCCAATCAGACACTGGTCAGTCTCCGTATATACAGGGTGAGTCAAAAAAAGTAATCCCCAAAAGCCTTTAACAATATCTTGGCCTGTGCTAAGCCTTTTGGAGCCGAGTTTTGCCCATTAAAGGGCAGTTTATATCCACACGTGTACCAAATTTGGGCAGTTTATGTTGAAATTTAACGAAATGGATGGTCCATTTAATGCATATGTTCACACTGCACACACTAACAAGAACTGGCTAAGATCAAACTGCAGCTATTTCATCAAAAAGGATGAATCGCTTCCAAATTTGCCCAGCCTCAATCCGTTAGATTGCTATGTTTGGGGGCAATGGTGGAAGCTAGCCTAACCATAAGATGTAGCCAAAGCCCCAAACAGTTGAAGTTGAAGGATGCACTGCAGCAGATCTGGACTGCCTTTCCACAGAAATCCAACTCTGGGCTTATGTGCCAGCTAATGGAGGGTATTTTGAACATGAAATGTAGTCACTGACGCAACAGACACAGACAAAACAAAGTCACAGGCACAACTGGCTACCTTTCGTATGTCTCGGCTATCGCCGCTGGGCTTAAATCGTGCTGATGTTGTCGCAAGGCATGCATATACATGTATTACCGACTATGTCCTAAACATTGCTGTGGATGCTATCAAAAACATTAATATAGTTTACCGCCGTTGTTTCAGTTCAACACTACATCATGAAGCTACACATTTTATCAGTAAACAAGTGTATCTGCTAACGCCGATGGACGTGCGACGCTGGTTAACGCAAAATCGACCATATCGCACTGCCCACCGAGTTTAATTAGGCCCTACTAGGTAACGAGCGTCGGTTGATAGCAAATTGCTATAGAGACCGAGAAATGTCGGTTATTACCACATATTTGAACGACTAGAAATGCGTGGCAAAGCCTAGCGTATAGCCCGCTCGGTGCCGTAATGTCGCCCCCTAGCGAATACAAATGAAACACCCTTACTTACTGATCGCCGCCTTGACTAGCAGCTTCCCCCATTGAACGTACCTGAAGTCACCGCAGAAAAAAAATCGACGCCGACTGTACAAATGTCTTAAACTCCGGAGTCACTCAAATGAATCTCACGAAATTTTTACAAGATGTACAGAAATGATTGCCTATTACTCTACTGATATCAAAATTGTGATCTTCCAATTCGTTTTTGGACGACGACGTGACGAATACAGAACGTCGTTAAATTGTGGGCGAATCGCGGCAAAAATTGAACGTTTTAACAGCGAAAACTCCGAGATTGTTGGACGGAAGTTCACCAAATTTGGATACGATGTAGCCTGGTTATCGCCATTGAAAATTTTGAAAGCGGATTTACGATCGGCCAATCCCTTGTCAAATGCCGAAGGAAAGAGTAAAGGTCGTTCCATTCGACGCCGACTGTAAACTTCTTATGTATTAAACTCCGGGGTCAGTGAACCGAATCTCACAAAATTTCTACAAGGTGTACAGAAATGATAGCCGATTACTCTGCTGAAATCAAAATTGTGATCTTCCAATCCATTTGCAAACGACAACGTGAAGATCGTCGCCAAATTGCGGGCGAATCGCGACAAAAATTGCGCGTCTTAACAACGTAAACTCCAAGATTATTGGACGGAAGTCCACGACATTTGGACATAATGTAGCCCAAATATTGCCATTTAATCTTTTGAAAGCGGATTTACGATCGACCAATCCGTTATCGAACGCCGAAGCGAGGAGTAAGGTCGTTCCTGGCAATATCTTTGACAATCCTCTAAATTTAACTGGTTGCCATAGCAACGTCTCTTGGGCGACTGCCAAACGAATATTTGGAAAATCATCCCCACTAATGCGCCGACCAAACCTGTAATGTAGGTCAAGATAGCTCTGGAAATTCTGAGACATTTGGCGTGATATGCCGATTTTGCCATATCGCTGAAAAAGGTGTTATTGTTAACAGCGTATACTCTAGAGTTTCTGGACCGAATGTCACCAAAATTGTACACAATGTAGAGAAATTCATTCTATTTAATCTTTTGAAATAGAAATTGCGATACCGCACAGAGAGACAGACAGACAGACAAACAGACAGACGGACGAACCATATGACGTGAACACGCAGCGCAAGATGAAAATTGCGCTGCGTGTTCACGTCATATGGTTCGACCGCAAATAACAGAAGCTGTTACTCATATTGTAAAATACGTGATATAATGCATCCCGCCTCTGACCATTCTGATGTACGTTCCCTTGGCTCGTTTAGTATGCTCGATTTGTCAAGGGACGTTGCCATGGCAACCAAATAATGTTGAGCGAAACGAGAAAGTAATGAAGGTGGACTGATACCACGTGCATTGTTTGCACGTTCGCCAGGTGTTAGCACGGTTATGTTTCGCTACGACCTGCTAGGGGGCGACATTGCGGCGCTGAGCGGGCTATATGCTGGGTTTTGCCACGCATTTCTAGTTATTTTTGTTTTTTTTTCAGACGTCAAAATTGACCACCTTCAGTCACTCTTTGCATGCTTTGGCGTTTTGAAACGGAATGCAATATTGCCTTGTGTGTGCTCGTAATAAAAACGCCACTAATGCATCTACATCGTGTAGATCGTGAAGATCGGTCTAGTAACTTCGCCGGAGGACAGCCTAGAAAAGTGGAAATGTGCTGCGAATTGGCCGTAATATGACGATCATCGTTCATTCGGGACGCTGGCGTTCGAAATTAGATTGGATTATCGCAATTTCGATTTCAGCATGTTAGGCCTAATTGACAATCATTTCTGTACGTTGTGTAGAAATTTTGTAAGATTCGGTTCAGTTACCTCGGAGTTTAATATAACGTAAGAATTTGAACGGCTAGCGTCGATAATTTTACTATACTTAGTTCAGCTACGTTTGCTAGAGGGCGGGGCTGTTAGGCATTGGGGTGATCAGTAATTTGGTGTGTTTCATAAGTATTGGCTAGGTGGCGACACTACGACGCCAAGCGGGCTATACGCTAGGCTTTGCTACGCATTTCTGATTATTATTAATTAATTATTATTTTTTTTAAAAACCCGGTACTTCATTCCCAGGGTGTGAGACATTAAGCAAAGTGTGTGGTGTCTGGAACGGCTACAATGGGGACTCGGAAATTGAGAAAGTGTTAGACAGGCAGACTGCGTTGAAACGCTGGATTGGATTATTACTGTATTATTATTATTATTA
>Ga0209782_1001498_pt1 | contig 12239 bp, 11 predicted proteins | sample WorMetmaBAHAMAS1_FD_187390 | JGI IMG/M metagenome (GOLD analysis project Ga0209782, IMG submission 187390) | Marine gutless worms symbiont microbial communities from Max Planck institute for Marine Microbiology, Germany - Inanidrilus... | ecosystem: Host-associated > Annelida > Digestive system... | reverse complement strand
CATCGTAGAGTGGCCACAAGACCAGCCGTCCCACATCAAGAATAAGAACATGCCCCAAGAAGAAAGCGGCAGGTTGCCGTTCGCCAAATGGCGCGGGAAGATCGATCTTGGTGGTAATGAGCTGGATCGAGCGCGGCAGCCTGCAGGATTACATAGGGCAGAAGACCCTTAACCCCTTTATCGACAAGGATAAAATCCTACAGGAAACCATCCGGTTCGCCATCCCTGGCACGCAATGGATAGCAATCGGTATCACCGCGGAGCAGTTTGAACTTGTCTGTCGGGGCTATGTCTAGGCTCTCTATGAAGGCTCACCCCTGACGGAACGTCAGCGGGAGATTGCCATCCGCTGTGCCATATTCGCCGCGGCTCTCACGCGCACCGGCCGGGACGCACTTGTCGATGAGGCAACGGGCTACCAGTATGAACGGGCCGAGGACGCCCTGCAGCCCAAGCTGCGGGCCTCCATTGCCGATGAACTCCGCGCCTGGGAAAAGATTTCCCTGACGAACTTTGGGAAGAGTTCGGGCGGCTCACTAATTGGGCTATCCCCCTGCAGACGCGCCCGAAGTGGTGGGGAAAGCTGGTGACCGAACTTGTCTACGACACCATGGCCGAAGACGTGGCCGAATATCTCAAAGAGAACAGACCGTCGCCCGGCGTCCGCTGGCACCAGCAACTCACCGAAGAACTATGGAGTCCGGCAACTTGTGTCGCGCTGCTATGAGGTCATCGGCATGGCCAAAGATTGCGACAGTATCCGCGAGTTGCGGGAGAAAGTGGCCCGGCACTACGGCAAGAGGCAGGTGCAGCTTACCCTGTTCCTCAAACCGCCCAAGGACTGACCGGCAGGACCTGCCTCTTCGCATACCAGATCTGTAGAGGCTAGCTAATATATAGGTCCCCTACAAAAAGAATTTCCGGGTGCATCATGGTGATGCATGAGTTTGCCCGCGGTAATTGCCATATTGATGGCATTGAGTCATTCCGGTCATATGCCAAACGGAGGCGTGCAAAGCTCAATGGTGTTCCCCGACGAACGTTCCTTTTACACCGCAAGGAATGTGAATCCAGATTTCATCACCGATGAGGGAGGAAGATCTCTCTGAGAGAATACTTACTCTTCTGAAAGAAAACCCACTCTAAAGTTATCTAGACCCAAAAGAATTCTCATTTATACGGAGGTGTACGCGGGTGAATGATCCCCGGTTGGCGATCGACTTTTGCGGATTGCGCTTCGACACGCCCCTGGTGCTGCTGTCCGGATGTGTCGGCTTCGGCGCGGAGTATACGCGCGTCGAGGGATTCTCGAATCGGGATGCCGGGGCTATTTGCCTCAAGGGAACTACCCTGAAGCCTAGGTTGGGAAACCCTCCGCACCGGATCTGTGAAACCGCGAGCGGCATGTTGAACGCCATCGGCCTGCAGAACCCCGGCGTCGACCATGTGGTAGAGCGGATTCTGCCGACCCTCGACTTTAGCGAGACGCGGTTCGTCGCCAACGTCTCGGGCTCTACGGTCGAGGAGTATTACGAAGTCACCCGCCGGTTCGACGATTCCCCCATCGACGCCATTGAGATCAACATCTCCTGTCCCAATGTCAAGGAGGGCGGCGTGACCTTCGGCAATGATCGGAAGCTGTCGGCACAGGTAGTAACCGCCTGTCGGACCGCCACCGCCAAGCCCCTCATCACCAAGCTCTCGCCCAATCAGGCCGACATCGCCGCCAGCGCCAGGGTCTGTCTGGAAGCGGGCTCGGACGCCTTTGCCGTTATCAATACCCTGATGGGAATGGCGATCGACATCGAGGCCCGCACCCCGGTCATCGGGAACAACCAGGGGGGGCTGTCCGGGCCAGCCATCAAACCCATCGCCCTGCTGAAAGTACACCAGGTCTATCAGGTATGCCGCGAGCACGGGGCTCCCATCATCGGCCAGGGCGGCATCGCCGATGCCGAAGGCGCGCTCGAATTCCTGATCGCCGGCGCCAGCGCGGTGGGCATCGGCACCGCCCTGTTTTACGATCCGCTGCTGCTCCCGGCTATCAACCAAGGGATCTGCGGCTACCTGGGCCGCCACGGGCTCAGCAACCTGAGCCAGCTCACAGGTAGCTTACGGCTCCACCCGCCGCAGACGGAGGTTGCGGTGAGTGCAACGAACCGCATCGATGATGCAATGAGCGCAGCGCAATGCCCTTAAGCGTTACCGGTAAGCGTTACCGGCCAGCAAAAAAGAGAAAAAACATCGTCGTTCGGATTGAGTATGGGAAAAACCGAACCGCAGGGGACCCGGAAACGAAAAATCAATTCTCCGCGCCCTCCGCGTCTCTGTGGTTCAAAGGAGAATTGAGGACTACCAAGTGGATATCACCGAGTTGCTCACCTTCCGCGTCGAGAACCGGGCCTCCGACCTGCATCTCTCCTCGGGACTGCCCCCCCCTCTGATCCGGATCGACGGAAACCTGCGCCCCATCGACCGACCCCCTCTGGAGCACCCCGGCGTCCACGCGCTGGTCCGGGACATCATGAACGACCGGTAGCGACGGGATTACCAGGAGCGGCTGGAGGTCGACTTCTCCTTCGAGATCCAGGGCCTTGCCCGCTTCCGCGTCAACGCCTTCCACCAGCAGCGCGGGTCGGCGTCCGTCTTTCGTGCTATTCCCTTGCAGATACTGACCCTCGAGGAGCTGGGTGCACCGCCGGTGTTTGAAGAAATCATCGAAGTACCGTGTGGCCTGGTGTTGGTGATCGGTTCCACCGGCTCCGGCAAGTCGGACCACCTTGGTGGCCATGATCGACCACCTCAACCGCCGACACTACGGGTATATATTGACCATCGAGAACCCCATCGAGTTTGTCCATACCGGCAAACAATACCTCACCAACACGAGGTCCATCGGGATACCCTTGGCTTCAACGAGGCCTGCGGGAGGACCGGACATCATCCTGGTGGATGAGATGCGGGACCTGGAGACCATCCGGCTAGCGCTCACGGCGGCGGAGACCGGGCACCTGGTGTTTGCGGACCCTGCACACCAGCTCCGCCACCAAGACCATCGACCACATCATCGACGTCTTCACCCACCGGAGAGAAGAACATGGCGCGTTCCCTGCTCTCGGAATCCCTGCGCGCGGAATTGCCAAGACCCTGCTCAAGAAGACCGACGGCGGGGCGTATTGCCGCCTACAAGATCATGATCGGCACCCCCGGCCATCCGTAACCTGATCCGCGAAGACTTTGTAGCTGCTTCTTGGAGGCAGCCAGGGGCGATTTCCGTTTCGGAACTTCAAGAGTAGCTGATTAATCATAGGGCGGCTTACATCACTCAACTCAGCGATTTTCGAGGCCGGTAAATCAAGCGCAAAAGAGCGTATGATCACTCTGAATTTGGCTTCGGAAAGGTATGAACGCCTAAAATACCTGTTTTTTCCTTGCATAACATAACCTTAGCATGCAGGCGCAGATTCTAAAGTTATCTAGACCCCTATGGTAATTGAGAAGTCAACCCATAACCTATTGAAATAAAATGAGAACTAAATTGTCGCCAGCCGCCCCGGTGAGATATGCGGGCTAGTTACCAAGCCGCGGATGGGTGAACAGGTACAGTGGCCGGGGCGAACAGGCGGAGGCTAGTCATATGGCTGCTCCGATTTTCCCGAGACCTGTCCTTGGGACGCGAGCGAAGTCCTGAATCATCGGTACGTCGAAGACCGCGTTGATACAGCCAATCCAGGAGGTACCCCTTTTGCCAAACAAATAATTGCCCCCGAGATACTCGATCAATCAGAGGAAGATAGCCGGCTCAAGTGGTTAAATTCAAAGTGATATGGTTTGCAACTTAACGATTCTACCACCACTGCTTTTGCCATCCCTAGCGCCTGGATTCCGGCAATCCCTGCCGGAATGACGGGGTAGGGGTCGGCAGATTTCATCACTTGAAATTTAGCCACTACCGTATCGTAGATACTAATTACAAGACAGGCGTTGCCCTCCCCACCCGCGAGGACGCAACGATTTCCTATGCTCAACGCGCTCGCAATTTTTCAGGCCCTTCCTGCCCGCGCCAAAAACGCTTCGCTGCACGCCCTGCGCGCCTCTGCGACTCAGCCTGGGGGCGACCACGGATTGATGATTGTCAGTGCCGGCGCATTGGTCGCGCGATTTAATGGTCTTATCGGTGGGTAGCTACGGCGGGCACCAGGTGGTATCGCGGAGCGGTGCTGTCCATCAGTGACATCATCCACCTGTCCTCCTCTGGTGGTGACTTGAAACCCGTTTGCGGGCTTACCGCAAGCGGGTCTTTTTATGCCCTTGCGGTTTCCGAAACGGAACGGTAACAGAACTGTCACAAAATCCTGGCCCCAGGCGGCTATAATTATGTTCATATCTGTACATTCATTGTGGGGTTTGTATGAAGAAGGCACTGGTTGCCGCCTCCGTCATGACCGTCGCGGCCTCCTTCGCCACCCAGGCTGTGGCCCGTGATACCATCAATATCGTCGGTTCCTCGACTGTGTTTCCGTTTGCTACCACGGTCGCCGAGAACTTCGGCCGCACGACCAAGTTCAAGACCCCAAAGGTCGAGTCCACCGGTTCCGGTGGCGGCCTCAAGTTGTTCTGCGCCGGAGTCGGCGTCAAGCATCCGGACATCACGAATACCTCACGCCGCATCAAGGGATCCGAATTCGACAAGTGTCAGAAGAACGGGGTCAAGGGGATCGTCGAGGTCAAGATCGGTTACGACGGCATCGCCATCGCCAACGCCAAGGAAGCCGTCAAATTCGACCTGAAGCCGAAGGACATCTTCCTGGCCCTGGCCAAGGACGTGCCCGATCCCGTGGGCGGCGATAAGCTGGTAGCCAACCCCTATAAGACCTGGAAGGAGGTCAATCCGAAGCTGCTGGATACCAGGATCGAGGTCCTGGGTCCGCCCCCGACCTCGGGTACGCGCGATGCCTTTGTCGAGCTGGCTATGGAGACGGGCTGCAAGAAGTTCGCCTTCATCAAGGCCATAAAGAAGAAGGACAAAAAGAAGTTCAAGGCGATCTGTCACGGCGTGCGCGAAGACGGTCGTTATGTCGAAGCGGGCGAGAACGACAACCTGATTGTCCAGAAGCTAAAGGCCAACCCGACGGCGCTGGGAATCTTCGGTTTCAGCTTTCTCGATCAGAACACCGACAAGATCAAGGGCTCCAAGGTCAAGGGGGTCGAGCCGACCTTCGAGTCTATCGCCTCCGGTGACTATCCGATCTCCCGCTCCCTGTATTTCTATGTCAAAAAGGCCCACGTGGGTACCATTCCGGGGATCAAGGAGTACGTGAAGGAGTTCACCAGCGAAAAGGCCTGGGGGAACGAGGGCTACCTCACCGACAAGGGCCTGATCCCGCTGCCTAAAAAGGAGCGCAAGAAGGTAGCAAAATCCGCCCAGAAGATGAAGCCGATGAGCAAGCCCGAGAAAAAATAACTCCGAGGTTTAAGAGGCTGTCTAAAAAGACTAAGTTACTAGAAGATCACCCCACGGTCATTCTATAGGGGTCTGGTTATTACAGAGCTGTCGGAGAAGCAAGCGACTTGATGCGAAATAAACCTGAGCTTCACTCGAAGTTGGCTTGCGTTCGTAATCTTTACTTGATCGACGTGCTCGAACTAGCCAAGCAAAGGTTCTTTCAACCACCCATCGATGAGGTAATACGTGGAAGCCGGGAAACCCTGTTTGTTTTCTAACGACCTCGATCAGGCATCCGAATTGGATGCCAGAGCCAATCGGAAAGCTCCGGGCCGGAATAACCACTGTAGGACCAGATTTTGTGATGGTATGAAGGAATGAGAACAAATCCGTTATAAGCTGACGAGCCGTTTTCCCATCAAACACGTTGGCTGCGAACACCGGAACAATATTCAGACAACCTATGTATCGACAAGGATATTGCTTTTTCTTCCTTTAACGAGCTTGCCTCCATCGAACCCTGATTCCAGATAGGATTCTGGGGTTCCCTTGATGCCTTGACCGTCAATGATGGCTGCCGCCGGGTCAGGGTTTCGACTTTTTTTCACGTAAATGCTGACGTAGCGCGGTATTGATTTCTTCCAACGTTCGATTGCCCGTCCATTTGTTGTAGTAATAGTTAGCCAGCCGGTAAGGGGGAAAGTCTGTTGGCAGGTAGCGCCATGGACAACCGGTTTTATTCAGATAAAAAATCGCATTCAGGGTTTCGCGAAGATCGGTCGTTCTGAAATCAGCAGCTTTATTTTATCTTACAAGTGGTTACAAGATGGAAGAACCTGTTTCCCCGGACGCTAGTGGGTTAAACCGTAAAAAAACCGCCGGCGGTCTCTAGGCCGCCGGTTTTGCCAGGGAGAGTTCTCAATCAAGCCAAATCCACGTAGCGCAGGACGTCCCGCCTGCCGGAACGCGGACGTTTCGCCCGATTGATCTGAAAAGGCAAAGTTGAATTCAGGATCGTAACCGTTCAGCCCCTCTGAACCATGCAATCCCCTGTCCTACTTCTCGTGCTCCTCGCCGTCATGGCGCTGGCCTATCGGCTCGGCTACAAACGGGCCGTGTCCGTCGCCGGCGGGGCGGACCGGATCAAGACCCTGCACTCACTGCCGAGCTACTATGGCTTCTATGCCGCCCTGTGGGCGGGTCTACCTGCGTTGTTGCTGCTCGGTTTCTGGGTCGGGTTCCAGGACGTCACCGTGACCGGCCTGGTGGAGATGAAGCTGCCGGCGGAGGTAACGGCAGGTCTTTCCGCAGGCCAGAAGAGCCTGCTGCTCAACGACATCAAGAACCTGGCGACCGGGAATATCGTCTCGGGCGAGGTAACGCCCGCGCTGCAGGCCGCCGCGGACAACTATGCGCAGCTGCGGGACCCGGCCAATATCGCCCTGTGGTCCCTGGTCCTAGCTGTGGCCTTGGGAGGGCTCGCGCTCGCCTGGAAGCGAACCAACCCGAAGCTACGGGCCCGCAATCGGGTGGAGTCTACGTTGATGGTAATCCTAGTGGTTTTCTCCTCGATTGCCATCCTGACTACCCTCGGCATCCTGTTGTCCGTGATTTTCGAGTCGATTCTGTTCTTCCAGCGGGTCTCGGTGACGGAGTTTTTCCTCGATTCCAAATGGAGTCCCCAGATCGCGCTCCGGGCGGACCAGGTAGGCGCCTCCGGTGCCTTCGGGGCCGTCCCCCTGTTCACGGGTACGCTGCTGGTTTCCCTGATTGCCATGTTGATCGCGGTGCCTATCGGCCTCATGGCCGCCATCTATCTGTCCGAGTATGCACCCACCAAGGTGCGGGCCATCACCAAGCCGGTGCTGGAGGTCCTGGCCGGCATCCCGACGGTGGTTTACGGTTTCTTCGCCGCGCTCACGGTCGCCCCCTTCATCCGTGACCTCGGGTCCTCCATCGGGCTCGAGGTCGCCTCCGAGAGCGCACTGGCCGCGGGCCTGGTCATGGGGATTATGATTATTCCCTTCGTGTCCTCCCTCTCGGACGACGCGATCAATGCCGTGCCCCAGACCATGCGCGACGGCTCCTATGCCTTGGGCGCTACCCCGTCCGAGACGATTAAGAAGGTCATCTTTCCCGCGGCCCTGCCCGGCATCGTCGGCGGCATTTTGCTGGCGGTGTCGCGTGCTATCGGCGAGACCATGGTCGTGGTTATGGCCGCCGGTATGTCGGCCAACCTGACCTGGAATCCCCTGGAGGCGGTGACCACGGTAACGGTCCAGATCGTCACCCTGTTGACCGGGGATCAGGAGTTCGACAGCCCCAAGACCCTGGCCGCCTTCGCCCTGGGCCTGACGCTCTTCGTCGTCACCCTGATCCTGAACGTGATCGCCCTGCATATCGTGCGCAAATATCGGGAACAATATGAATAAGCAAGTCTCCGACGCGCCGACAGAGACACCGGCCAAGCGCACCATCGATATCGTCAACGCCGGCCTCCGACGGCGCTACGCCGCGGAGAGGTGCTTCCGTTTCTTAGGTGTGGGGGCGGTGATGCTCGGCCTGCTGTTCTTGGCCGTCCTGTTCCTCGACATCGTCGGCAAGGGCTATACGGCCTTTCAGCAGACCTACATCCAACTCCCCATCCGGTTCGACCCGGAGGTTATCGATCCTACGGGGTCACGCGCGCTGGATACCCTTTCGGGCGCCGATTACCGGAAGCTGGTGCGCACCGCACTCCAGGCGCGCTTTCCGGAGGTCTCGGGCCGCCGGGACAAACGAATGCTCTACCGGTTACTGAGCCCCGGTGCCCCGCAGCAGCTGCGGGAACGGGTCTTAGCCGATCCCGGACTGATCGGCACCGAGTCGGAGGTCTGGCTGCTCGCCGACGACGACATCGACATGCTGATCAAGGGGCATATCGACCGCGCCGTGCCCGAGCCCGAGCGACGGGTAAAGGACCGGACCCTGGGCTGGGTGGATGCCCTGATGGCGGACGATCGGTTGGAGAAGAAATTCAACACCATCTTCTTCACCAAGGGCGCCTCCCGCGAGCCCGAGCTGGCCGGTATCGCCGGGGCCCTAATGGGTTCCCTGTACACCCTAGCGTTGACCCTGCTGTTCTCTTTTCCCATCGCCGCCGGCGCGGCCCTCTACCTGGAAGAGTTCGCGCCCAAGAACAAATGGACCGATCTCATCGAGGTCAACATCAACAACCTGGCGGCCGTACCCTCCATCGTGTTCGGCTTGCTGGGCCTGTCCGTGTTCATCAACTTCTTCGGCGTGCCGCGCTCCACCCCCTTGATCGGTGCCTTAGTGCTGACCCTGATGACCCTGCCCACCATCGTCATCGCCGGCCGCGCGGCCCTCAAATCCGTACCGCCCTCGATCCGCGAGGCCGCCTTGGGTGTCGGCGCTTCACCCCTGCAGACCCGGCTCCACCACGTTCTGCCTTTGGCCATGCCCGGCATGTTGACCGGGACCATCATCGGCATGGCGCGGGCCCTAGGTGAAACTGCGCCCTTGCTGATGATCGGCATGATCGCCTTCATCGTCGACCTACCGGGTGGGGTGACGGACCCGGCGACGGTGCTGCCGGTCCAGGTCTACCTGTGGGCGGACAGCCCCGAGCGCGGCTTCGTGGAACGGACGTCGGCGGCTATCATAGTATTGCTGGGTTTTCTGATCGTCATGAACCTGACCGCGGTCTTGCTGCGTCAGAAATTCGAACGGCGGTGGTAAGTTGTCTCTCGAACCACGAATGGACACGAATATACTAATCATAGATATAGACACTGCTGTCGGGTCCCGGATGATTACGTGGAATTTTTTTAAAAAGGTATGGCTGTTGTGCATACCCTCGTTGGAGGGTCTGGAGGGGCGTTTTGTGGTGCAGGTTGTTCTGCAGGATGTGGTGATTATACAGGTAAAGGAAACGTTTAAGGGTTGCCTTCAGGGATGCGGCGGAGTCGAAGCGGTGAGTGTGCAGGACGTCAGCGATGCGGCCATTGAAGCGTTCGACCATGCCATTGGTTTGAAGGCTGCTGGGCCTGGTCAGGCGATGCTCGATGCAGTTGTTGGCACACACCCGATCACAGGCATGGGCGCCGGTCGGCTGGCGCTGGCCGGTGGCACAGAAGCGGTCGGTAAATTTTTTGCCGTTGTCGGTAAGCACCTGGGTGATGGTGAACGGGGTCTGGTCGATCAGGCGCTTGAAGAAGCCGCTGGCAGCGGTTGCTGACTTGTCCTTGCGGATCTCCACGTAAACCCAGCGGGTAGCGCGATCAATCAGCCCATTGTAGCCTCTCCAGCCGTCCGAGTGGATGATGCTGTCCAGGGCTACCTGGCCACGGATCGCTCTCTGTAGCTGCTTCTTGGAGGCGTCAGGGACGATTTCGTGTAACTTTTCCGTGGCGTTCCAGGATTCCGAAGACGATCGTTTTACCGCCTGCTCCGCGCCCCTTTTTTCCGCGAACACGGCGTGCACCAGAATAGGATTCATCGACTTCAACTTCGCCAGAGAAGGGCGATGAAGCGTCACAAACCTGGGCGACTCTAATTCGTAACTTCAAGAGTAGCTGATTAATTATCTGGCGGCTTTACTCAGCTCGGTGATTTTCGAGGCCGGTAAATCGGGCGCGAAATAGCGTATAATCGCTCTGAATTTAGCTTCCGAAATGTGTGAACGCCTGAGATACCTGCTTTTCCTTGCATAACATAACCTTATGCATACCCTGAAGATGCTAAGGTTATCCAGACCCAATCTTATAGTTACTGTTTTCTCCTTAAAACACATCAATGATTCCGAATTTAACCGGACGCTAATGACCGTGGGTGGTACCTGTGATACCCAGATGCGGCCGGTGACAGGGGTGGACTAGTACCCCGATGCATCAGGCATCCGAGGCATATCAGAACCCGACCGGTGAGTCGGAGCAGGGGTGTTGCGGCTTCGTGGCCATTGTCGGCCGCCCCAATGTGGGCAAATCCACCCTTCTCAATCGGTTGCTCGGTCACAAGCTGGCAATCACCTCGCACAAGGCGCAGACCACCCGGCATAGGATCCTGGGGATCAGGACCCGGAAGCAGTCGCAGGCTATCTATATCGATACGCCCGGTATCCGTGAACCTGGCCGTGGCGCCCTGAACCGCTATCTCAACCGGACCGCCCGCACCGCAATCGCGGAGGTGGATCTGGTTCTGTTTCTGGTCGAGGCCCTGCGTTTTACGGCACAGGACGCCGAGGTTCTGGACGCGATTGCCACTGCCGGGGTATCTACCATCGCAGTAGTCAACAAGGTCGATCGGGTCAGAGACAAATCGCGTCTGTTGCCTTACCTCCGGGGGCTCTCGGCACGCCACGGTTTTGCAGCACTGGTACCGGTCTCCGCCGCCACCGGCGATCAGGTCGATCGGCTCGCAGGACTGGTGATGGAGGCCCTGCCCGTAAAAGAGGCCATCTTTACGCCCGACCAGCTCACGGACCGTCCCGAGCGTTTCTTTGCCGCCGAGCTGTTGCGCGAGCAGCTCATGCGGCGTTACGGGGACGAGCTCCCCTACCGTACCACCGTCGAGATCGAGCGCTTCGAGGACCGGGGTGGACATTATCGGGTCGGGGCCCTGATCTGGGTAGAGCGACCGGGACAGAAGGCGATCGTTATCGGCAACCAGGGCGAGTCCCTGAAGTTGGCGGCGGGGCAAGCGCGCTTACAAATGCAGGCGTTGTTCGGTTGCCCGGTACATCTGGATGTCTGGGTAAAGGTCAAGAAGCACTGGTCGCGCGACGAGGCGACGTTGGCGGGCTTGGGTTATACGGACCGATGAGGGGTACTAGTCACTCGGACCGGACCGCACGTGACCACTTGCAACGCTGTTTCGTGCTCCACCGGCGCAACTTCGGCAACTCAAGCCTGATCCTGGACGTCTTCTCGGTTGCCCATGGACGGCAGGCTGTCCTTGCCAAGGGTGCCAGACAACATCGCCGGGGTCGCCCCGCCGGCGGTGAGGTGTTGCAGCCGTTCCGACCGCTGTGGTTGAACTGGAGCGGGCGGGGCGAGGTCAAGATGCTGATCCGATACGAGGCGGCCGGACCCGCGGCCGAGCTGCCGGGTAAGGTCCTGTATTGCGGGTTCTATCTCAACGAGCTGGTGGTCCGATTAGTGCGCAGAGGCGACGCCCATGAGGATCTGTTCGCCTTTTACGCCTCGGCCCTTACCGCGCTGGTGAGCGGGGAAGATGTCGAGACGGTGCTGCGGCACTTCGAGTTACGGCTGTTGCGGGAGATCGGCTATGCGGTAGAGCTCGAGCGGGAGGCCGGGAGCGGGCTTCCGGTGGTGCCCGGAAGCTACTATGTCTACGAGCAGGAATCGGGCCTCCGTGTCGCGGACACCGGCGATGAGCAGCAGGCCCTAGCGGGCGAGGTCCTCCTGAACCTGGCGGTCGGCGGACCCTTGAACGGACCGGCAGCCAGGGCGGCGAAGCTGCTCACCCGGCGTTTGCTGACGCCTTATCTCGGCACGCGGCCCCTGAAGAGTCGCGAGCTGTTTCGATACTCAGGTCCGGACAGGGAAGAGTTAGCCGCAAATGGACGCAAATAAGTGCAACGAGATCAAGAACCGTCGGTGATGGGGGACCAATTGCGACTGATCGGCATTGGGGCACTTTGAAATCGACACCGATGAGGCATCGGTCTACCAAATCCGTTTACGTCATCGCCACCAGGGGGTCCGCGAGCTCATCCCATCGGATTATGGCGGCGTGATGCATACCGACCGCGCGCTGACGTGTACGACGC
>Ga0209782_1001497_pt1 | contig 12243 bp, 9 predicted proteins | sample WorMetmaBAHAMAS1_FD_187390 | JGI IMG/M metagenome (GOLD analysis project Ga0209782, IMG submission 187390) | Marine gutless worms symbiont microbial communities from Max Planck institute for Marine Microbiology, Germany - Inanidrilus... | ecosystem: Host-associated > Annelida > Digestive system >... | reverse complement strand
ACATATATAGAGGAGTGCAGCAGGCCTAAAATTAGGGTCTTTGTGCATGGCATAAAATATGCAGTAGCCTCCAACTCCAGTAAGTAAGCTTATATATTTATCTGTAAGTGTACATTTACGTCAGTCTGCAAAAATGTACCTATGCACAGAATATTTTGCTGCCAAATGAAATTACTTAACCAGCTAGCGCAGCCAGCGAATTTCGTTTTTGCAGAAGAGCAACGATTTAACTATATGATTGCTGCTACACGTTCCATAATGTTCTTTTTCAATAATTCTCCATAGGCCTATGGCTTTCAGTCATCCTCTTTATTGATTGGGTGTTCAGTGTACGTACACTGTGTGCAACTAGTGCACTACGATTTTCAACTGTTTTAGGGCCTGTACTGCAGTGTGGTCTCTGCGGTAGCCTAAGCATGAACAAGTCAACGAGTTCTTCGGTTTTAACTTTTGAGATGATTTAATTCCATTTAACATGACTATTTGCAAGTCGCACCACACTAAAATCTTTATATACATGACACTGAACAGCTGGTGGATGAGTTGTATCTAGTATTATGCACCAAATTAAAACAGAAAAATGAAGAAAATGACCACATAATCATAGACCAAACAGCATAAAAGATAATTTGTAATGTAATAAGGCTAGAATTTTTTTAAATGGCATGAAATTAACAACGGATAAAGATAGTGGGCAGCTTGTTTATCTAATCTATAGTGGCGTTTTTCATGGCCTACCAGAACGTAACAGGGCGTGGCTGTTAGTTGTTCTGGTATGCAATGAAAAACAGGCCTTATATGATAGTGGGAGTGGTCTTTGGTTTTGCCCATTACCGAAGGTTTTACCCACCTTGGTTTTTCCGGGATTATACGTACGTCGATTGATTGGTGATTCTTGAACGTAGTTGTAATTTACACACAGAATTGTGATCATAATACAGCACTAAAACTATATACGGTAGGTAGGTGGTGAAATGATCCACTTTATGATGAACGAATCTCGTTACAGCATGAAATGAGACAGGCTACTTACGCTAACCTTCACACAGTGGCTATCTTTCCGTCAACACTGAGTGGCAGAAGAGATTTTTTATACGACTGGCGGTCGTGACACGGCGGCCGTGTTCCAACTTTGGCTAGTATTTAGAATCCTAGTCGGTGGTTAGAGTAGGGTTAGCGTTAATTTCGTCCTATAAAATGAATTACTCGGGGTGCGGTATATTGAGGTGGCTGTGCCCCCTCCCCAGTGTAAAAATTTAATTGTAAAAACAATACAGCAACAGCAGCATGCACGTAAAATGGCCAGCTACTTCCTGTTTTAGGTACTGGCTAGTATTCTACATGTGTCCCCAAATATTAATACTTGGTGAATAAAAAGTAGTCACAGGCACCACTACCCACACTAAAACTAACACTAAACCCTAACCTTACTAAACCATAATCGTAGCAATAATTCTAACCAAATAATAAATAATCTACTAAAATGAAACATCTACAATAAAACTAAAGAAAAATAAGGTTAAAAATATACTCACTGGGATTCAAACCCTGAGCCAACAAACAGCATTGTAAATGAACAACTACCTTACTGGTTGTGCTACAACCACGCTCAGTGAATGTGATGCAAAGTTAGCTAATAAACAACGTAAGACTGAATTACATGACCACAGCAAGCACTTGTTTGGATAAAGCAACTAATGTCATAAGTTTAGTGTGCAAGTTATACAGTCTAGATGTGTATAATTTGTGTAAATGATAAGTTGAACTGAACGTATTTCAAGAAGGAATAAAATTCACTTTATGCAGTGTGGTATTTGTGTAGTAATTTGCTTACGCAGTATCTAGTGACATAGATGAATTTTGTATTTTGTTTCTATTAATACCGATGAATATGTATGATGTGTTGCAGCAGTGAGTGTAAGGAATTGCCTTTATTGCTACTGATGTTAGTAAATTCATTATTCGTGCAAGATTTGTTCTGCAATTGAGACTTTATCACTTATATGCTGCTAATCCTGTAGTTTTCTATAAGACTGTCGGTACTGTAGCATTGAGAAAAGTTGGAGAAGGTTTCGACAAGACAGTTTTGCATGATGTCAGAACGATATGCACAGGCTACATCAGAGGAAAGCACCGAGTTGGTCACAAGCCGAGCTGGTGTGAACCCACTGTACTGGAATTCTGCCACTGCCAACTATGTAGATCCAAATTCACAGACTGCTGTAAACTTGGCTTCTAATTTTTCTAATTTTCATATTTCTCCACAGAGTAGTCATCCTTTTAGTGAACCAGTTTTGTCACATCATCAACAGTTAACTGGTAGTACTGCTTTTCCAAATGTCCAAAGTGAATCGCGTGGATCGCAAAACACAGAGGTTTCTGAAAATCAGCAGACTGATCAGCATTTGAGGTAAGATGATGCTCTGCTCTTACAGGATTGCACTGGATCTGTATAAATTTTTTGATGTTTATGTGCACTTCAGTATATGTAGAAACAAATTGGACAGGGGCAGTTTTCAGGAAAAATGGGAATCACTGTGATTGTCGTAATTAAACAACACACTTTTTATTTGAGGAACAGCTAATCACATTTTATTGGTGATCTCAGTATTGAGCTAGATCTGTGAATTTTTTACATACACTGTTGATATCACTGCTTTCTGTCAACATTTGCTATATGTTCCCATGCCTTTGTAAAGGTTTGAACCCTGTGGATGCCTTCCAAGTCCAGTGTGAGACATGCGATGAGCTATGCCATGGTGCTGGCATTGCTAGTAATAACATTAGATAGGCGGCATTAAGGGAACAGTGCCCTTCCATCATGAGAGTCGTGCCAGTTAGAGAAAGAATAAGGCCAGGGCTACCACCTGCCAGGCTACTGGCTGAGGTCAGTGGTTTCTGTTTCCTTCAGTGCTTTGACACTGCTGTTTTGGGTGGAATAAGACACCAACGGGGTATCAGCTAATACAGGTTTACCTGGAATGAGGCAATTAAAATGGAGATAGATACGTATAACCAGATGAATAAAAACACTATTGGCAGATCAGTTCGGGATAAACAACTATGCTTGTTAACTTTTGTTCCAGTGGCAGCAAAACACGTAACAGAGAAATGGTGTATTTATATTTTGAACAGCAAGCAACCATTAATAAGATGTTTCGCAATGTTTTTTGTTGTTAGTTGTGAAAATCTGCTATTTGTTTGCATAATTGGCTGCTACTTGGTCACTGTTATTGGTAATTTTCACCGAATTGTGTATGTGTTCTGGTGCCTGACAGGCTTGAGAAGAATCGTCTGGGCACATTTAATGGCCGCTGGCCAACGACAAGTTGTATGAGGCCGCAGGACCTTGCCAAGGCCGGATTCTACTACATCGGTGTGGCTGACGTAGTCCGCTGCGTTTTCTGTCAGATTTCTCTGAAAGCCTGGGAGTATGGAGATGTAGCGATGGATGAACACAGAAAACATTCGCCATCGTGTCCTTTTGTACTGCAGCAGAATGTTGGAAACGTACCTCTATCGAATGCTCAGCTGCAAAGTCCAAGTGAAACTTTTCCACTGGAATGGAGAAACGTGAGCTATTTTAGACAGTGTATTTATGTTGTTACTGTCAAAGAATCAACAAGTGAATGTCAGAATTTTCACTTTCTCAGTTTTTGCTTATTACAACTAACTTATTTTTATTCTTAGCACATACAGACAAGGATGCGAGGAATACAACATTTCTTGGATATATCAAATAATCTGTACTTTTTAAATCTGTGTATATTTCTAGTGTATATTCATATTATGGTCCAGAAAAGCATGATATATGCTACAAAGCTGACAGGTGGCTGGCTTAATTTGCTGCACACATAATCAGAACAGAAAATTAATGAAAGTGGACTGGAAACTACCAGGACCTAAACGTGGGTAACTAATAGCCGAATTGCAGCCTCACAGGCAACAGCATGCACATTGCACAGAGCAGCATAATCACCAAGAATAATAATAATAATAATTTCACAATTTCCGAGTCCCCATTGTAGCCGTTCCAGACACCACACACTTTGTTTAATGTCTCACACCCTGGGAATGAAGTACCAGGGTCAAAAAAAATAATAATAATATTCGTTTAATAAGTCAAGACAAACCGCTCGACCACAACACGTAATATATACACACATCTGTCGCAGGACAGCTATCTAGGCCTAGGCTGCCACTCAGGCAGCCAATGGTGCTTGACCAGCGCTGGGCGGCCGCCGACTCGGGCCAAGGCCAACCGACCTAGACTTTGAGCCCGCCTGAAAATAGCTGCTGAAGTCCATGCACCCGTACGCTGATATCAGACAAAGAACAAGAAGAAGAATGCCACAAAGTATCCATAGAGTCACTTTTGATTACATGTGACACTGATAAAAAATGACATGATATATGAAACAAGAATCTCTGTTATGTAAAGTCTGTGGCGATTTGGTGGTCAGTGGTCATGTTACGATACGAAACAATACAATAGGATGTTAAGAGATTAACGTGCGCTCAAAAGCTGGAAGGCGCCAGCTTGTAAACCACACATACAAGACGTCACTGGGAAGTACACAGGTATGCACTGATGAGATCTTGTCCATTTTCAGTATATATTTAGCTTGTTAAACAAGAACTCAGCAACTGTTAAGATGCCCAGCCATTGCGTAGTCGATTAGTCCAACAACGTACTTTTGGGAGTGGTCTCCGTTTCCATGAGCAGATCGGAACCCCCATATACTACAAAGTAGCTGTCCACTGAGGCAACTCTCATACCAAAAACTATCTGATTCAGCATTTAGCTACAGTACACCAGCATTATACACATAGACACACATCCCATAGGATAAACCAAACTATTAGTTAGAGCTGTCAGATTTATATAACTCTTGTGGTCAGGTGAAAGGGAGAGCTGTGTATTTTTTAGATGTTTCGTACACGACCTGAACCAATGTGTCCGGAGTATGCAGATGCGAATAATAGACTACGATCATTTGTTGATCATCCTTTGCCTGCAGGGCAAACGGCAGAGGCATTGGCAAATGCTGGGTTCTTCTACATTGGTACGTATATTGGTATACCTTGCATCATAAATACAATATACATAATTTTCGAAACGTACTTGCAGCTAAAAGCCGAATATGTAATTGAATATGAAATTGCGAAATAGTATAAAACATGTTGCTTGCTGTATCTGTAGTAAATTTTTTAACCATTTTCTGTGCTCATACGAGTCCACAATCAATTACATTCATACCACACAGCTCTTTCTGCTCCAGTTCCTGCAAAATAATGTTTATTGGCAGATTTGCTTTGCCCAGAAATTTGTTATCTGTTTCTTGCTTAAGCTTTGAATCCCAGGAAATGTTGGTGGTGAATCTTGATTAGCCACTTGATTAGACAGCAGAGAATTGGAATAACGAACAATGTGTTTTCATCAGAAATCCGGTAGTGGATGAAAAAGATTGAAGCCTGGGCACAGGTTTGAATCAGTATTTTGTGTATTCTTTGTTGGATGACAGGAAGGCCATCTGGTCCTGAAAACAGTGTGATCTACACATCCCCAAAGTTTTTTTAGAACAGTGGAGAAAAAATCTGGGGAAACTAGCTAACACAGGTTTATCTGAAACAATGGCCATTGAAACAAAGGTAGTAGTACTTCATACATCATTCTTTTCTTGTTTCGCTCCACTCTGTTGGAGTTCTTGCTCGACTATCGGTATGCAGTCCAGTCTTGTGCCATGTTGATGTACCGGTGCTTATGTCTGTGTACTTCATGATACAGAACAGGCAGCACCAACATATTGAACACTTTCGTCAGAACTGCAAGCAGCAGACATTAGAAGAACACAGTTAAAGTCTGGCTATAAGTGATGAATTTTTGAATGTTGTTACTTGTAGCAAGCACCTCTGAGGGCTCTTGTTTTGCAGGCGCTATAAAATCGACATGTTGATAGACTGAAATGTGCCTCATATTTAGTTGATGATTTCGGCGCTATGTACATGTGTGTGTGTATGTATCGTGAAGGGACAGGGCTTTATCAGCCCAGTAGACACAGGCCGCCAACGGGCCCATACACCGTCCCCAAGCAATTCTCAGTTGTAGCTGAGTTCTATATTGAAATGCTGTAGGGTGTCGCAACGCTGAGGCATGAAGGCCCGGGCTGGTGTTGAAGCCTAGCCCAGGCTCAGCTCAGTGCGCTTTTCCTTGCTAACCCTGGGGCTTGTACTGTATATTTATAGAGTCCAGCTTAAGCCTGTTGGTTTCTCTGGCAGGTGCCAACATGCCATGGCCCCTCCCATCTGTTGTCCACACCGGCGGCTCTCACCACACCCAGACGCCCCAGTACAGTCTGGGTGTGATGGCCTGTCACAGTTTTTTTTAAGAGGACACAGGCGAACCCTCTGTGTGTATGTATGCATGCATGCATGCTGTGCTTTGGCGTTGTTAGGGCCGAACGATAACGTGAGGTGCTACTGGTGCGGTGGAAGCCTCAAGTCATGGAAGCCAACAGATCAGCCAGTGTCCGAACATTTTCGCTGGTTTCCTGGGTGCAGATTAAGTCAGCAGCAGCAGATTCCAAGTCAAAGCCAGTTATTTGTTAGTATTATCTATTTTCTAACTGCATTCTGATGCAGTCTGATAGCAATAAACTACGGTAAACAAGGAGGATGCTATGGTCTGCAGCAAACAGAGAAAGTTTACTAAAGGTATTCTGTAATTCCCGCAATGATCGGGTCTGAATAAGTCGGTGTTTTTCTTCTGATACGAGCTTATTAAGCTTGTTATCCACTGGCGTGGTCTAGCAGAGGAAGCTGGATGTTTAGACCGAATCTGTGGATATGTTTGTTTGTTTGTATGTTTGCCAAGACACAATAACTGCCAAATGATTAAAGTTAGGATGATGAAACTTGGGGGGGGGGGTTGGTGCATTGTACAAAGATCTCAGCCGAGTTTGAATTTTATGGCCATAGGCCCCATTTTCGGGGGTCATGAGCCCCGAAATGTTGTAGATCGTACATTTCGCACAACGTAAATAAATCATGTATGGGCTTAAATAAGTAAATGGTTGTCCAAAGGCAACGGGCTGTGCCGATGGAAAATCAGCATATGATGTGCTTAGGATAAGAGGCTGTTGAATGTTTTTTTGTATGTGGTTCACTGCCTATACCTGAAGTATTTATATACCTTTGATACAGAAGCAGTGCAAGTAACACGGCTGAGGAGAACACTTAGCATCTTCTCGCTAATCTGAGCATGCTGATTGCCACCAGAAAGGGTCTGTGTGCAGTAGAACTTTGCTCCAACAACATCTTAATTAGGCTGTCCGCCGACACAGTTGTCCACTATAATGGCTGTAAAATGGTAGTATGCGTAGTAGTAGTAATAGCAGAATTCATATGTCTTTGATTTTACAATTGCTGTGGCTGTGAGAAAGTTTTGTTTGCTGTTCCTAGCCGACAGCAGACACCAGAAGTATGTTAGAAGACAGTCATCTGCATCCTCCCATCGCTGCGGCATCAGAAGGTAAAATTCAACTTATAATTAACTCACACTGGCTGTAGCAAAGACAGTAAGACCTTTGCACTGTGCATTGTATTTTTATCGATATCTTCCTCATTTTTTTATTCAGAACACTTTCTTTGATTTTTTGCGAACCGGTATAATTGGTGCTTTCTCACGTAATGTTGCTTTAATCCAGCTGACTTTACTGTGTCGGTTTCCTTAATGTAACCGTAAAATAAATGATGGGAGTTGCGGTGCCATAAGAGTAGTTGTCACAGTCAAAGTGCATGAGGTAGTAGGGCAACCATCAAGTTGTAAGTTGGCATATTATTAGTTAGGATAGTAATGCATGTGTGGAATATCTCTTTGTATTATGTGCGGACACAAACACACACTAGCATATTAATTAGATAATGGTTACCTCTTCTGTAACACACAGTTAACCATCATTGGTGATGATAATAATTCTAATAATAACATTTCTGTCCATCCGTGTAAATTCATAACTCTAAAATCAGCAAATACAGAGATTAAACAAACTGCTGGTATACTCTTGAATGCACTGATGTAGTAATACAGAAATCTACATTCTATGGGTGGTTGTTGTCACTAGGATAGACCATGGCACTTTCAACCTTTCGTGTTCGCATGTGATACATAGTTTCATAAATATGACTGGACCTAGTTCTGTTGCTGAATTGCAAAAGCGGCAGTTTGTGCGAGCGCGCGTTTGCCACCATGACAATGATATTTAATATTTCAGTATTTTCTGTTATAACTACCAAGATTATATTTCAGGTCACGATGAGTCAATCGTCATGAGTCAACCTGCTGACGAAGAAATGGAAACTTCCAATACATGCACCGAAGATGAAAGTAAAAAAGAAACAGAAACATTTGGTATCTTGCATTCCACAGAAGAACAGCCAGGACAGACTCCAGTGTCCAAAGGTGAGAGCTGATTCGATGGATTTGTTTTATTTCGATGACGTAGTAAATTGTTAACAAGTCACTTTTAATTTCACAGCCACAAGAAAGTGTTAACTCTGTCATTCATTCTTTCTCTGTTAATGTTACACAGTTACTTCGTGTACAACATAAACCATATTGCAAATATTGTATTTTAAAACTTGTTGCAACTTTTGTTTCAGCAGCTGAAAGCATGCTTTCATGACTGATGGGCATATTTTGTTAAACTGCCAGCAACTTTCGTTTTGCTCATTTTTTTGCATTCACAGTTTGTGCTGTTTTTTTTCGTGTGCTGTTGTTCAGATGTGGAAAGTCTAAAGGAGGAGAATCGTCGCCTGAAGGACTCAGTGCTGTGCAAAATATGCATGGACAAAAATATCTCGACGTTGTTTTTACCGTGCAGTCATCTCGTCTGCTGCGATGATTGTGCCCCGACCCTCCATGAATGCCCGATCTGTCGAGCTGCAATCCGCGGAACTGTCCGGACATACATATCGTAAACATATACATAGTACATACTACTACACTGTACATAGTACTTTCAGTTAACTGCATTTTGTACAAGCGAGTGTGCATGTTTTTAGCTATAATGACACTATTTATTGTTTCCGATGTCTTTTATTTTATGCATAAAACCAGTTAGGTTAACTGAAAAACAGCCAGGTGTAGCTATTTTGTGTAATTATTTGCAACTAAAATTTTAACTCCCAGTTAGATTTTAGTTAAATGAAAAGTATGAACATTTTTTAGTATTTATAGTTAAATTAGAGGAATTATTTTCACTCATAACTGCGAAGAACTACTCGTCTATTTTCCTGACATTATTGCTGCATGTTCAAACGAACTTGAAATGACAACGAGTCATCAAGATGGTGAAACAAGACGTCTCGAGACCAAGACATTGTCTCGAGACTCCCATCACTCATTGAAAGTAAGCAGTCGAACCGGGGCTAATCAGTTCATTTTAACACTTTCCAAGTTTCCACTTCAACCACACATTTTAGATCTTGCTCTACACTTCTAACTATGAAATGTCAAATGTTTTACTTGTGTGCTAATCGGTCTTATGACCGCAAATTTCAAATAAATACTACTTACTTACTTATATCAAATACATCCTAGATTTTCCCCATTTTCTGCTTATTACCGGACAAAATCAAATCTACATTTACTTGAATATCTGCCAGGACAGCCAAGAAACCTAAACAGATCTGTTCCGACAAGTCTTCCAGCTGCTGATCTATGGAGATGTGCTATCCGTAATGGGTTATACTGTGATGATACAATTCTAGTTGACTACACAATAGTGATGATGACGACTATCACTGATGTTTAGTGAGATGCAAATTGAGTGTTCCCCACAAGAGATACCAGTAGATGTCATTTGTGTTGTGATCGAAATGTCAATTTATAGCCATGTCACTGTGTTCTTTAGTTGCTCGAGTGTGGTCGTCAATACATATGCACACGATTGCCTCAGATCTGGTCTTTGAGACGAAGTGTGTTGAGTGTGACATTACATTCATTCACTCACTCCTTGTATTCACTGTTAGTTGGTTATAAAGTAAGCACACTTTGTACACAATACAAGTTTGTAGATTTAATGGTGTTTGAAATTTAAGTTGAGCATCTAAACAGTTATCACTGCTGTAAGAAAGATATTTATGTAGAGAATGTCTAGATACAGAAGCATCATTCTTTTATCTGATGTAAACCGTGTAGGTAAACATGCTTATAAAACACCATAAACAATTATGCAGGGTGTCCCAATAAAACCAACCCAGTTTTAACAAGGAAGTACTTCTGGTAAAATTGCACGTCACGATGCCATCAGAATGACACCTTTTCAGGCAACTGGTTTCATGTTTTCTCAGCACATCCCTGGGGATGCAATTTTGACTTGAGATCAGCTGGTGTCACTTGATAAATACGTGTAGGCACAAACACAGCAAGTAAAGATGCATTTTTGCTAAACTTGGCATAATAATGTAATAATGTTTGTCTAATAACCCTGTCAGTTTACTTTAAAAAAACCAGACATTGTGGAAATATTGAAAATATGTACTGAGTGTCAGTTTTACTCGGAAACCGTATTAATGAATCACAGGTGCCGAATGTGGTATGCATTGTCAGCTACAAACAGACGTAAAGCACCACAACAGCAGCATCGATGTTAAGTTTTAATTGTTGTTAGATACTTATCATTGTCATCATCACATGTAGTAGAAATATGGTCCATCTACAGTTGTACAAAATCACAATAAACTGCAAACTACAAAATGACGACTATGCCCTGTGTGATATTTAATCCATCATGCAGTAAAGGCAAACTAATGATAACAGTGAAGATGTTGAAACATTGCAATAAGATTTTGAAACAACAGTGTACGTACTGGACAGTAATCAAAGTAAAGTGCTCACATCCGCCACAACACAAAAATCACCACAGCATCATTATCGGAGTGCTGCAGTAAACTGTCCTAAATTTTCTAACATGGTGCCATGATTTTGCTAGCTTCACTTCTCATATTACTTGATTACCGGTAGTCAAATATCTATAATTATAGTGAAATGTTTATCCAGAATATGTTCAGACACTTTCAAAATTTAACCAATTCTTCTCTAATTTATGATCCATTAATCCACCAATTTTCCAACTCTGATGAAAATCCACACAACTTAAGAAGCTATTGTGCTGACAGACAGGCAAAACCGGGTCAAATTGTTACTCCCATCAAAGTTGTGGCGGAGGTAAATATACTAGTGTCCTGTATAAAGGGACAAATGCAAAGTGATCACATTATGTTAAATAAATACATACTACAGAAAGTCTGTCAGGCACAGTTCACCTGTAGGTATTGTGAAAGCTGCCCTCAAGTTCAACACAGTAACATTAACAGTGAACTCATTACTAAAATGAAAAAGCATCCAAACAATGCATAGCAATGGCATCAGTGCTAGCCTTAGGTTCCACACCTCCTTACTGGGGGCACTGCACCTAAACGGGCCTTGTGCATACATAATGTAAGTATTGTTAATGTGCTGATTACGAATAATGATCAACAGCCATTTATAAATTGATATTGTATAGCATAGTAATTGAAAGGACAAAAATGGTATTACTGCTAATAAGATAGTGTATGGAGAGCCTCATGCCTAGATATCAAAGTGGTGTAAATATACTGTGCGTATATGTTGGTTACAGTGGGTGTATGTGCAATCTAGTAGCTGCACCAGAGGTTGCGGAAAGGCTAAAGCCAGCACTGAAGGCCCAAGCAGCAAGCTAAGCTAAGGTAATCACAAGGGATGAAGCAGACCGAACAAATGACTAGCACTAAAATACAACACAACGAGGGTTTCAAACAAGCAGCTTATGGCCCAGATTTTGTAATTCTGCCACTGCACACCATTTTCTGTACAGTGCCAAATGGGATTCCAAGATAAAAAAAAACAATCCAAAGCAAGTTATTTGATACAACAATTTCCAGTTTTGCAATGATTGGCTAGTGCTTTATAATTAAACTGATCACGAACAGACTGACATAGGTTTCGCAGAAGAGCTGATACAAAAATACAAAGACTTTAAATGATCTCAGTTGTGTTCTTAAGACTAAAATATTGAATGAAATGCTAGTGCAAGAATCACTGAAAGAAATCTGTAAAACAAACAGTACTAGTAAGTGATATACACTAGGGAGTCCAAAACCGGACAATAATTTTCAAAACCGGTTTTCGGTTTTGGAGGCCGTCAAAACCGGTTTTCC
>Ga0209782_1001496_pt1 | contig 12248 bp, 8 predicted proteins | sample WorMetmaBAHAMAS1_FD_187390 | JGI IMG/M metagenome (GOLD analysis project Ga0209782, IMG submission 187390) | Marine gutless worms symbiont microbial communities from Max Planck institute for Marine Microbiology, Germany - Inanidrilus... | ecosystem: Host-associated > Annelida > Digestive system >... | reverse complement strand
CGGAGGACAGGCGACTAAACGGAGGAACTAAACATAGAATAGATATACACTAAATAGCAACGAACATAGTACACTGACAGCAAGATGACGGCTTACTTACTTACTTCAACAAAATGACGTCACTCGACCGGCGGCCATGTCGCTTGGCGAAGCCAGTCGACGGGCTCAAAATCTTCTGCTGTTCTAATTGGACGTAATAAGTCTAGATAGAATATTTAATAAGTCTGTGCTCTGAACGTATCATCTGCCGATAGTTCAGTTACACTGATGGTAATGGTTGGAGCAGTGCATAGGTGTTTATAACTGACCACTTGATGATGCACGTAGTTCTATAGTATCAAAGTTATGTATTTGTTCATCTTGTTTTGCGGCGTTTTAGTTGAGCAATGCTATATTATAAACCACCATTGAAAAAAAACGATTTAGTTAGGTTTTATGTGATGTACAGAGAAGTTTATTTCAGTCGATACTAGTAGTAATGTTAGTTTCTAATTCTGACCTGTGATACATATTCGGTGTAGTAGTTCCAAAGTTTCATGGAAAAAATCACCCTGATAATAGCTGTGTATAATTTTACCGATACAAATTTTCTTATGTATAGACCGTGAAAGACTCGAACCTCGGCTCGTTTCTTCATCCATTCGGCAACACTCTGTGGATTCTAGTCGGTCTGTCGGTCCACGTCGTTGCGTTGGTCCTCTACTTACTAGACCGGTTCAGTCCATTTGGTCGGTTTAAGCTTGCCAAGAGTGACGACGCAGAAGAAGATGCTCTCAATCTTTCCAGTGCCATGTGGTTTGCGTGGGGTGTCCTGCTGAACAGTGGCATCGGCGAAGGTAATTGCCGCCGCTGGATTTATCTATCTATCACCTATTTTATTGGCTCTCACCTCCAATAGACTGCATCAGACTTATAGCGTGAAACCAGTACAGATGAAATACTAGTCACTTTTTAATTGTTGTAAGGTTAAATTTTTGGAGCAGAAAATGTTCACTGAACAAAGTTAGAAACAACTATGTGTTGAATCTTGCTTTTCGAAATCAGTTTCATTTCTAGCCATTTTATGTTAAGTGTTTTATCAGCTATTCCATAACAGCGTAATTCATTTGTTTTTTTTAAATTCTTGCATCTGTGATAGATGAACTAGATTCAGCTTGATGTGACTATTAGAATGAATCAGTTGCAATTACATTTTGTGTCCTTTATAAATTCTCGGCTTTTTTGTCACCTTGTTCTTCCATGCACGTAGTCAATTTTCTGTTGTGTGTACATTGCAAGGATTCTTTTCTGATATCAAGAATTCTGTTAGTTTTTAGTGACTTGGTCATTTTCTGTGGATACAGCGAACTGTAATTGTGTGGCATGCAGGGACACCGCGCAGTTTCAGTGCCCGAGTGCTTGGCATGGTCTGGGCTGGATTCGCGATGATCATTGTGGCATCCTACACGGCCAATCTTGCGGCTTTTCTTGTGCTCGACCGACCGGAAGCATCGATATCTGGCATTGATGATGCGAGGGTAAATTGCACATCTATACATACATACATACATACAGATAAATTTATATAGTGCCAAAATCGTATAACGAATCAGAGGCGTTGGCGCAGGGTGACTAGACAGTAAAAGCGGACTGGAAGAAATGTGACTTCAGTTGACGCTTAAAGGTAGAGAGATTCTCTAGAGAGCGAATATGCACAGGTAAGGAGTTACAGGTCGACGGTGCAGAAGCTGAAAAAGAACGTAAGGAGAAGTGACTTGTGACGCCAGTTGGTATTGCAAGAAGACAAGTATTGGAGGAACGTAGGGTTACCTTACTTACATTGTTGAGATGTATTTTATTACCAATCACTGTAGTTAATTCAGGTACAGTAGACCAGTTGGTTACGGTGTGTGTGGGTGTGTCCACACAACTTTTGAATTGACTTCATGTCATGTTTTGGAGGAAGTGATACCACTTTTATTTTTAAATAACTTAGTCAGAAGTGAACAAATTTTAATAGTAATTTTTGGTGTATGGAACTATGAAGAAACACAACATCAGAAGATAATAAATTTGTTCACCTCACCTCCTGTACCTTGTGAGATTTGCAGAGGTAATTGTTGCATTTAAATGAAGTAATAGCTACCAGCTCGACACGACCTGTGTCGTGTTTGGAGGTCAGTGTCATGGTTTGAGTTTACGGTTTCAAAAAATGTTTATTCATCTACTTGCTACGAAAGAGAATCTTTGTCGATAAGCGGCAAAGATTTCTTGCTGGGTGAATCTTTCACTGTCACCCAGCCAGCAGTGTCGAAGCTAGAGTTAGAACGATCCACAAGAAAACTGGATTTAGTAATTTTGTCGCCTGAGTTTTATGTTGTACGATGGCTTGTTGAGACCTGCCTCCGTGGCTTAGTGGTCTAGCGATCTCGGGCCGCGGTGCAGTAAACCAACAGTCAACCGCCACCCCTGATGAAACGAACGATGGCCTGTTGACAGCTAAGAAACCCGCAGGAGAACTTTCGATACGCGACGGTGAAAGACAGTTCGGTTGCGATGTACTTCAAACGTCAAGTGGAACTGTCGACGATGTATCGCACAATGGAAGGACACAACTACGACACGGCGGAAGAGGCAATTCTCGCAGTTAAGAGCGGGTCGGTGTTGGTACTTGCACACTTCACACATAAGTAGCATTTCCAGTGACCTAACAGGCCATAGGCCAGTTTTTGGTCACCTACCAGAACCTAACAGGGCATAGCTGTTAGTTGTTAGTGTATACAACAACAACATGTACACACACACACACACACCCATTTAACAGCTCTTTGTCCGGGACTACCTGGGCACAACAGCAATAATGTAATAAAAACAAACAAACTAAAACACACAGTCAGTAAAATAATGAAAGCAGTGTCCTTTGCAGAGAAGATAGAGATCCGTAACTGTCTACTTTGATATCACGGATGACAGTTGTCATGAAGCTAAACATGCATGGTTCACTGAAGACTGAGTGCCGTGGCTGTACAGGAATCTACAGGCTTTCATCTGGGACTCGTCTCGACTGGACTACGAAGCCGCTCAGAACTGCGACCTCGTGACTGCCGGAGAACTGTTTGGTCGTTCCGGCTACGGCATCGGTCTACGGAAGAACAGTCCGTGGACCCAGGAGATATCACTCCAGATACTCGCACTGCATGAGAGTAGGTTTTTTTCATCACATGCAGTTAATGTATGTTAATGTTACAGATTTATCTATGCGCTAAGTCTAGTAAGAAAATTCCGGCGGCTGCGTCACAAGTGTCGTCTTCAGTTGTCTCCAGAATTGTTCAGGTAGCAAAGTTAGTTCATGTTTAACGTCCCTTTTCAGCACAAATATATGGCTATATCAGGGACGAAAGGTCAGGGGTGGATAGCTATCCCTACCCAGTATAGGAAGGCCAGCGATATATTAACCTCAGCCCTAGCTGCCTTTTTATTCAGCAGCCACCCAAAAAGGGGAAGGGATCGAGAGGCTCATTTAAATTATTACACCAGCGCCGATAACAAAGATGATGATTTTGGTAAAGGGTTAAAGAGCACAGTTGCTCCATAGGAACAGGCCCAAGCCATTTCCCGACTTGATGCCTAGCTACATGTATGTTGTGTACGACAGTCGTACACAATGATACACGTGCAGAAGTGAACAGTTTTTACAACTCACTGTGTACTTTGGGAGTTTTTTTTTCTCGTTTTTAGCCGAGGTTTTTATGTTGTGTTTTGTGTGTTTGATTTGTGTTAACCTAGACTTTTTGAGTATTTTTGTGTTTTTTTTTCTGTGTCGGGCTTTGCATCAGCAGACTTCTGGCACAAAGTGTTTTCGTCCCGCGACATTTTTCTCCTGGTAATGTGCATTTACTAGTCTAGTTTAATTGGATTATTTCAGATGGATCAATGGAAGATCTAGATGGAAAATGGATCCTTGCGAAGGACACTGCTTGCCCGGAGAAGGATGCATCGCCAGCAACTCTAGGCCTTCCAAACATGGCCGGTCAGCGAATTGTGGCCTTTTATGCTATTTTTTCGGCAAACTGATGTTGAAACATTTTGTGTGAATTTTAAAAATATATGTCACTGTACTCACTGAATAGTGAGCTTACTGGATCGTATGTGGCTGATGAATTTTGATACTGCCTTGTTTGTAGCCAATTGAGGAACAGAAAAGTAGCACTGTAGCATAAAATTAGAATTAGACTATGTTATTTCAAGCAGGCATTACTTGAAGTCTCAGATGTTGTGAAACTTTTATTGAAATTTTGTTTGTCTTTTTTGCACTTTTTAGTATAATGTTACCTCCGACAGCTTTTACCGAGATCTGCTACATGTGTCTGTTTGTCTGGCCAATAACTTGTGAACAAAAAGACCCCTGATCTCGGTATTTATTTATTCTACACAAGTTTGCTATTTCTAGGTCAGGTTGAGAGGTAAAGGTCAGATTTTGAGGTCATCAGATATAAAGTTCCTTCTGATAGATACAGATGCAGTTGATTGATTTAAAAGTGAAATTGAAGTTGGGAAAACGAGTTATTATACGATGATTCAAAAGCAGACCTGAATTGGAAACTCGCAATAAGTATTCCGGAAATTTCTGGTTGGCTGTTGAAGTGTTAGAGTGTGGAGTTCGGATCTCATGCTTTTCAGTCTTCCGCACCAAGAGTTTGGAATTCATTACCAGTTAGTATCCGTGAATCGCAGTCACTTCCTATTTTCGGACGTCATCTAAAGACATTTTATTTTCAGTCAGCTTACCCCCCTTCAGCTGTCCATCTTGCCTAGAATATGTTCGTCGTTGCGCCCTGATTCTTGTTTATTGTTGAATCAAACTGTATTGTGAGAATTTGTCGTCTGTTGATAGGAGTGTTCATGATGGTGGCATTCGGCATCGTTGCTGGCATCTTTATCATCTCAATCGAGATTGCGTACAAGCGACATCGGCGACTGAAGGAGAAAGAACTTGAGCTGGCAAAGACAGCTGCTGATCGCTGGCGAGGAAACATTGAGGTTCGATGTCCACTCAGCCACTTCTGTTTTACATTCTGTTTTACTATAGAATATACCAACTTTCCCTGTGACACATGTTAGATATGTAGAACCGTTTTTAAGAAAAATTTTTGTAATTTTTTGTTCCGTTTTTACGCAGTCTGTTATTATATTGCAATTCTGCAAAGTAGTGGGCAAGCTTATATTTTTGCGCTGAATTAATATTTAATGAGTGGGAGGGCTAATATTTAACGAGAATTGGCAACCAGATGCTGGGATGTGTCCCAATGGCGCTGGTATTCTGTGCAGAAACGTCGAACGCTGCGACGGACCCTGCTGCAGTACCAGCGCGACTGTCAGAGCCTCGATGCTCCAACAACAGGTGGCGCCGCCAACCCGTCTGAGTCAGCTCGACTGGCAATGATGAGTCGAAGCGCTGGCGGTCAAGCTACGGCGCTGACGTCATCGGGTCGGCCGCTGACCACTGGTCAGCCGCAAGTAGCCGCGGTCAGCTTCAAGGCTGCTGGTGCCAATGTCTAGATCGCACCAAGGACGATTTCTTTGCCGACTGTACGGCTGCATCTGCTAACTAATATTGAGCATACGTGTATGCGACTGTTAACAAGAAGCATTTGAAAAATGTTGGGCCCATTCGCCACTGCTAGCCGCCGCACGCCCATTCACCAGGTGTCACTACTGTCGTATGCGTGCATCGATGTCCACGACGACGACAACAACGACAACGCGTGACAGAGGGGACTGCTATGGCCCCATAGAATGGGCCCAATGAATGGTAAAGTAAAATAAATGGAGTTTTGCAACCGAACTCACCTCTACAGGAACTCACATGCCATATGGGATCACATAGTGTATACTGCCGCCTGGTGGAGATTACGTACCCGCCTGTACTCTATGTCCAATGCTGGTACTCAGTTAGCAGCCCCAGAGGGATGCCAGCGTAAGTTGACTTAGTATGTATAGTGGATTGATTATACAGACTGACACATTCCAGATTAATGGTCATATTTGAGGTAAATTTAGGTTAGCTGATACACGGTAAGATACAAGGTAAGATAAATTGCTCGTTAGAGGAGCGTAGGTTAGCCTGCAGCTGGATAAATAACTGAAGTCTGCAATGTAAGGCCTACAGTTACCTTCGCAGTCGTAGGGCATCACTGCTCCGTGACCGGTACCAAATTATACTGTTTGGTGTGTGATCAAGTGTCTAAGTTGAGTTGAGTTGAGCAGGGTTTAATGTCCCACCAAACACATTATAGGTCATATCGGGGACGGGTTTTATGGGTCAATAGACACAACCAACAGTGTCAAAGCACTGAAGGAAGAGAAGTCCTAAGGACTGGGTTTCAATCCCACTAGATCCACCCCACTGTGCTGACAATAACACAACATATAAGCAGTATGAAAAAAAACACAAAATACACACAGATAAACACAACTAAATCTAGGCTATGCACATTGAAATGCACCCAGTGTGACAAAACCCAATCCAGAGTGTCTAAGATTGTTATATGAAATCGAAATTGTCGTGAGTCGACGGCACAACCTTTGAGTCGTGATTTCAGCGCCCTAACCATTACATCACCAGGCCACTCATGTTAGCTGGTTATCTGACTCCAGTTTTTGGAACCTGCACTTCCTCTCTTGATGGACCAGAATTTTTTGTCCGCCGTTTAGGACTATCCGACCACGTCTTTCTGAAGCATTTGATTTATCCAGCTTATTAACACCTCCATGGTAGTTTGTATCATTGTACAGCTAATGATTTGATGGACTAGTTTTTGACAGGACGATTTATTTTGGTAATTATTTTAAATTAATTTAGTTGTAAATAAGAATTGTTGTAAGGATCATTATCGATGTTTACATTTGTTCACTTTGGTGATTATTGGAGATGGTTGGACAGTTCTACAGGCTAGTCCTCTGTTGTTCTGCTATGAGTGTTTAGCCATCTGCACATATAAAATAAAATAAAAGAAATTCTGCAGTAGAAAAAAATAAAATTGTTGCACAAACTTGTAGCGTCATTAGCATAGTTTCAGCCAGTCACGTCACACCTGTTGCCGTTACAGGCATTACGTCATGCATGCATAAGCGAATATAATTAGCGTATGCCCCACCCATTTTTCTGCAGTGTATTTTGTAGTGTCACTGCAAGTTTTTGCGGCTTTTATCGTATTTTATTTTACACATTTGGACGGCTTTGTCAATGATATGTTCAATGTTTTGTGGTGTTAGACAGTGCTAATGATGAGACTGTCATGAATATTTATGCCATGGGATGAATAATGCAACACAGCAGTGAAGAAATGCCAGAATTCATTGTATTTGTCACAATTGCTGTCTGTGCTTAATTGTCCTGTGAACTGTTGCAATTTCATCTTGAAAAGTCTTATAAGAAAACTTTCTGACATGGTTGTAGTGTTACTTGAATGTTATACTGGTTGTATTTTCTTGTTTTACCAGTTTTTCATATCAGCATATAGCTTAGATATGTGAATGATATCTTTTTGTTGACTTATACTCGGCGTTTGTCAAGTTACAGTTGTGATTGATTGATTGATTGATTGATTGATTGATTGATTGGGTTGGTAAGACTAAGCATTTCATCATGGTCCAATGAATATGGGTACAATCGTGTGTTTGTTTACATATGAATTTAATTTATGTGTTTATTTGAATTGTGGTTTGCATTGTTGAAATGTTAATTAGTGCTCTTTTCAGTATTTCATTTTTGCAATGAATTTTAGATTAGTGGCTGCTCCATACTGTGTAGCTTGTTATGTATTATTAGGCTGCTCGGCGAACATTTCCTCCGACGATCTGTTCGTCTGTGTGTATGTCTGTCTAGTGCATTGTGACAAAACGGCTGATTGGATACGGATGTGGTTTGGAAATGGTAGGTCGGATGGTTCCAGGGATGGGGCAGGTAGTTGGAATTGGGGATCAGGGGTAATTTTGGGGGCGAATGTGGGTCGCCCCATTGTAACCAATCGGGATTTAGTGGCGTTGTGGCTTCTTCCCAAATCACTTTGGGATTTCTAGTTTTTTTCTGCAAAGATAATGATAATTTGCACGTTGTTGTTTTAGATTATTGTCTGTATTACTTTGTTTTAACAGCTGCTTTCCAAGTGATGTTTTCCTGTGTGTTTTTACTCCATTTTTTTTCTGGAAGAGAACCATTTTTGTAGGTTTTTTATGGGCTGGATGTCCTTCATGTCGCCCTTCCGTCTGTGTAAAAGTCACAACCTCATTCGCCGCTGGAATCCTGATGGAAGTCACTGCTGCTTGCTTCTTTTAACACTGATACTACGTGGTTGTTTTAGAGCATACATAGTCACTGGTATTACTTTATTATGTTACTTTTAGTTGTACATTATTATTTATCTGGTTATAATTATATGTTTTCTGTGGATCAGTTTGATGTTTTTTTATGATTTAATTCTAGTTACAGTTTACGATGTGGTTTCTTATCTCGCTGGCAGTACTTGAATGCTCATTTGTTTTTTAATATGCTTTGTATACATTTTATTGTTTTTTTTTTATTCTGAAGAGACATAACTGTCATTTGTAAATTTCTCAACAATAGCAAGGAATTTTGAGATCCAAGTTCTTTATGCAAGATTACTGAAGGTTGTTGGAGGATATACAGGGTGTGCCAATAAGTAAACAATCCCCCACATAAACTTATATAATTTATATATATTATTGTGTATTGTAAGTTTAAATAGTTGAGTATTTAAATAAACCAGATATTGTAAATTTGCTGCATGTATTGCCTGAATCCTCTTATGTAAATTTAGTTTTTAAAATCTGCTACAATCATAGAGATTTTTCATTAGGAATTGTTTTTTTATTGGACAAACTGTGTATTATTTGTGACCAAAAACTGCACTGCAACAGCTGCATTATTTATATGCTGTGTACTGGTAGTGTTATCAGACTTCTAGTGTTGTGCCATGTGATTTGTTTTATAATTTTGTCAGTGTCCATTATTTGCTTACTTGCTAGCCCTGGTGTGGGTCTCGGGGCTGTAAGTAGGGTGTTACTAATTGATTTGTCGGCCTAACAGCCAGCATCAGCCCCATAGTACTCGATAACTAACCCTAAATCCTAACCTTAACCCCACTGACCCTAACCAACCCATGATCACTGACCCTAAACCATGATTTATCACTCTTTTTGCACGGAAAGTCCGCCATTCACAAGTATAAATAGGCATACAGCAAATTACGTTAAAGGTTAAGGATGTAAGTGAATTCCCACGTTTTAAACACTGATAGGCCGATGTATCAGTGAGTTACACCGAGTAAATATAGCATTAGTCAGTATGCAACTCTATGTCACCACTCATGACCATATTCCGCTGTTTGTTTTTTTCATGAACTTTTGATGTTGTTACAGTTACTGAGTCAGTGCTGGTCACTTGTCCATTTATATTGTAATTGGCGTCGTTGATGTTATAGCAACATTTCTTGATTTAATATTTTTATGGGTTCGTTGTTCATATTTGAATATCAGCCAAATACCGGTAAACTGCTCCATTGGTGTTAGCAGTGGTCTAAAAGTCCTGTGTCTTTTTATGACTATGGATAACTGAACAAAACAAAACTCATTTAGTCTAGTATTTAGTTTCACGTTGTCTTGTTATTTTTTTTTAGTATTTTTTGCTTATTGTTACTTATTTGTTTTGCTTTCACACTTAACAACTTGATAGATGTATAGGCAGTCTCACTGATAATAAGGTGAGTTTTCACACCCTCAGAGTTTCTCATTAAGTGACATTTTTTATGATTCTTAGTTGGATAAACTTAGTCAGTTATTGATGTTTGTGGTCGTGTTTCTGGTCAGGATTGTTTCATTTATTGTATACTGTACCCAACCCACTGGTTCTTGAAAGTCCTGGAAAAAGCATGATAATGTCATGGAATTTTTACAGCTGCACTGAAAAATTATGTTGCTGTAATCTCGGTCTGTTGGCAGTTTTTACTGGCTTTATATACTTACTTACTGTTGTGAAATATTTGTAAATACGTGCAAATACACCAGTGGTTTTATCTTGACAGTGGTACAACGAGCAGCTGGAACTGTCGCTACTAATTCTGCTATGCATTCATAAGTCGTATATCGTTTACTTGGAAAAAAAATATGCTGTGCCGATAGGCCTACGTCGTGGATTTTCGTTCTTTTTTGGTGATGGAAAGATTGTGGAAAAGTCATGGAAAATTATCGTTGAATAAGAGTAGGCACTCTGATGACTATTGACTAAGCATATACAGTAAGTGGGGCTGTTAATGGCTGGAAATTTCTGGTTGGTTAATCAAATGACTTTAATCGTTAATTACTCAATTGAAATCTATTAAAGCCAATAGTTGACAATTAGTTGTATGTATTCTTTCTGTGGCATCTGTTGGTGCCACGGATAAGGGAGCGTTCATATCGCTCATCTGACGTCATCTTAACTGACCTCACTTCATCTGAACTGAGTGACAGTGAATACCCCGTGAAGCGACCTACTTTGCCATGTCTGCAACCAATCAGAACAAAGTAGGTCGCACTGCCTCGTCTGAGAACCGAGTCACTGCGCAGCACACTCACTGCCACTCATTTCAGATGAACTGAGATCAATTGGGATGAGGTGGGATGCGTATTAGGAACTCTCCTTAATACAGTATGTCGTTGACGTTGTAGAACAAAGGCAAGTCACAACAGTTGTTGTCATGATCAGTTCTGTAATCTACTTCTAGTTAGAACAAAAACGTTCTGCTAGTATTCATCCAGAAAGCTACAGATGAAGTGGACAGATTATTACACGACATAAATGATTACTAATATGTATACATTTTGATCTATAAAAAAATTTGACTCATTAAAACTTTTACTGATTGTGCAATTAATTGGTGGTTAAAATTTGCCATCCCACAATGTAAGCTAGCATTATTGTATGAATGACGGCCACAGTTCTAATTTTACTAGACTTACAATGCTGTTCAACTAACAAGGATATCAACAGTGTTTTACTGTTTTTTTGCTTATTATCTAACGTGTTATTCTAAGATATGACCTAGCTGCTGTCATCAATTTCCAGAGAATGATTGCAAACACCATTTGAAATAACAGTTTTCAGTCTCTTGTAAGTAAACTACATGTATTCAAGTTATTAAAGTTCCAGTTAAGAGAGAACAACACAAGAATTACTGTACAGCAGCCGGATCTCCACTGTGCTTGAGCTTGCACAAAACCGATCAGAAATTATTGGATACCCGCCTCCCTACTCAGTCATTAGCTATAGTACTAAGCTGTTGATAGAGGTAAAAATGTACAGTCAACGTCATAATATTTCTGGAGGAGGGGCAAAGCTTCCAGACTAGAGGTCTGACGGGCGGGCCAGGAATTGATACATTTCCAACGGGCCGGGCCGAGATGTCACCGGACCAGGCCGGGCCTGGAAGTGTCGACCCGTGTGTCAAGTTCAAACACGAAATTTTCTGCACATCATTATAGATGCATCATTCGATTAAGAAAGTCTGTCAGCTTCAGTGTTAACGTCCTATCTAATTCTTTTACGACACCAATTACTTTTTACGACTACTGCCTTCATCGCCAATGAGCTTGCCATTGTTCCGTTCTGTCGCATCGGCCATTACTGCACGGAGGGTGGTACGTCAGACCATAATTTTTATGTCAGCGGGCCGGGCTTTAATTACAGCGGGCCGGGCCGACAAAAAGCGAAGCACTTACGGACCTCTATTCCAGACTCCTATTCAAGGAGTAGGAGGGGCTTAGGCACCCCTCCACAGCCCCATAACCCCCAACATAAATCCTCTGGCTTCTCCCCTGACTAAGGCTGAATATACACAAGGTATGATAGCATACCGTGCATGCCGCCCCCGATCGAGTTCAATTGAAACGGCGACGCGCATATATCGCCATCTAGCGAATGGGACAGAATCTGAAAACGAGACGGAAGGACGGACGGATCGCAGCATCGTTTTAAGCTGGCATTCCACGACACCGACACCATCATCCTCGTGACGATCCTCGCGAGGATGTCAGCGAGGATGTCGGCGTGTTGGGCGACTTCCCAGTTCGGTTCAGCTTGCAACAGGAATAACTTCAGGAAATCGATCGGACGTGTCGGCGAGGATTCTCGCAAGGATGTCGGTGTCGGCGTCGTGGAATGCCAGCTTTATGACCCCCCCCCCCTCTACCGTAGGGCGGGGCATAACGGT
>Ga0209782_1001495_pt1 | contig 12253 bp, 11 predicted proteins | sample WorMetmaBAHAMAS1_FD_187390 | JGI IMG/M metagenome (GOLD analysis project Ga0209782, IMG submission 187390) | Marine gutless worms symbiont microbial communities from Max Planck institute for Marine Microbiology, Germany - Inanidrilus... | ecosystem: Host-associated > Annelida > Digestive system... | reverse complement strand
TACACAATGTAGAGAAATTCATTCTATCTAATCTTTTGAAATCTGAATTGCGATATTGCAATTTCCGAATGGGAGCACGACAAAATAGATTGGTCTGTAAAAATGCCGATTTTTCGACTTTAATTGGTTGCCATATCAACGTCCCTTGAGGAATCAAAAAAGAGGTCCAGATCGGTCATCTACAAACAAATACCTCTCATTTGGTGCAAAGATTGTGAAAATCGGTCCAGCGGATCTTGAGATAATTTGTCTCCAAGCGATCATTAAAAAAGGAAGAAAAAGAAAGAAATTAACGCAAGCAAAATATATAGCCGGTCGGCAACTTAGCTGAGCGGGCTAAATAATAATATTTTGTATATTTAATCATTGTCACAGTATGGCGTTGCAGGCGACGGCGAGTGGCAACGACCTGTCTGGTAGACTGAAGCAGGCAAACCAGCTCAACAGTGAACTACAGCGTCGCATCGACGAGCTATCACAGGAGCTTCAGACAGCGCTGGCAGAGAACCAGCGGCTCGCCGCCGAGCTGACTCGTACCCGTGTTATCGTCAAGGACCTCGAGGACAAGATCGACGCACTCGCTAGAGAGAATAAACAACTTTCGGGTCAGTCAGTCACCACTAGCAAGCGTGCACGACTTAAGGTTCTTTCACACTGGATCCAAATCCAGCCCCACACGGTGCCGCATCTGGTGTGAAAGAACCTTTAATCCAATCAGCTGTTTAGTAAGACATTTGAAGTATTTTCGAGTAATTAAGCAAAACTACTCAGTTTGCCAGTCATCATCAGCATCATCATCATGTGGTTTGTCCAAGACGCTTAAAGTGGTTTCAAAAAGGAGCTGGGTCTCCTCCCTTTTCCTTCCTCCTCTCTTTCCCCTCACTTTTCCCCGTTCCCTTCCCCCTTTCTTCCTCCTTTTCCCTTCTCCCATCCCCTTCCCTCTCTTAGAAGTAGGCCCACTTAAATCCAGCTAGGAGGTCTGGGGGAGTGCTGTAAGCTCTCCCAGCAGGTCCAGGCACAGCCCGGCTGCCAAACGCTTTTTTTGGTGCATTTTCAGCCTATGTGGACGCATTTTGGTAAGCATTTTCAAGCAACTTGACATTAGTAAAATTACAATTACTTTTCCCTCCCCAGAATATTTTTTTCTTCAAATTTTTGGTTTGAAAAGGGTGAGTTTTGGTGCATTCTGAGTGGTATTCTTTAGCTCTGGTTAGGCGGGCGAGGGCCGGCCTACAAGAAGCTGAGAAGCCAAACAGGAAAAGACAAAACTATGGTGAATTAAGGCTGACATTCGTGAGCCACACTAGCCCAATAGCTAGCACTGAGAAACCGTTCAATTTGCGTCGTTGCGTACTCAGAAACTGTATCCTAGGCTAGCTGTAAACCAGAGCCTGAGTGACCCAGTGAGGCCCAGCAGATCAAGCGAGTGCCGGGTCTGCAACCTGATGAGACCCGGCACACTTTTAAGCTTTGGGTTTGTCCAGTGGACGTTATCTTGACCACGAGCACCTGCATGCTTGTCGATCTTGTGCAGTTGCCAAACCAGTGTTGAGTGCAGCGACATTGGATTCAACTGTCTGGAGCCAAGTTTGACGAGGTCAGCTTAATCTGCCGTTCCAATCCCTTGGCAAAGGGGACACACTGGCACTGTGGTCCATGGACGGATCAGCACATGCAATGTGGCGGAAGAACTTGAGAGGTGTAGTAGGCCTACTGATGATATGCGTCAGTGGTGGCTGGGAATGCGATCAAATGCATCGATATTTCTCGATAGTTGTCAAGTGTGTGACCGTGTTTCTGCTCCGGATGGGAAGGAGGAGTCGGTAGTCTGAATCTTGGTCTTCAGCCAGGGATGTGGCTTCCTGAGTGTGAGCCATTATCTCGAGTGCCAGTACTAGTACTGATAGCATCTTGATCAGGAAGGCTGAAGGCAACATCGTCAGATCAGTGAATTTTTAGTGTCTATCGTTGTATGGTACCGGAAAAGACACGTAGACAGTACGCTAGTAGGCTACATGTAGTTTGGAACCAGGCGTTTTTGTCAGTTGTGAGTGACAGATATTTGTGTAAAATTAGAGGTTGTTATTGTAAGTTGGGTAAGATAAAATTCAACAGCTACTAGCAAGTGCGAGAAGATTTTCCGGATAGTGGTTTTCTGCAACTTGAATATGTTGTGATGACATGACATGCGGCAATTGTAGGCCTACTGTACACGAAGCCGTTGTGTGGCGAGATGTGAGTGATGTTGGTCGGTTGGTGTGTTTGTTAGACGCGCTGCGTGACGCGTTGGCTCAAGTGAAGGAGCTTGGTCGTCAGATACCGGAACTGCACGCTGCTAAAGTGCAGCTGGAGACGGAGCGGGACGCACTCAGGATTGAGGTGTCGGACTTGCAGGATGCACTCAAGGACGCCCTCGCTCGCCTGGACGCCGCCAATAACAGCCTGACACAGCTGCGAGCAGAGCTCGAACGTCGTCTGCGTGAGAAAGATGAAGAGATTGACGGCATCCGGTCAGCCACTCACTCACTCACCTTACTCACCCACTCACTAGGCATCCATGTTCGTGTTCTATACTTATATTAGCAGAGGTCAGTCTCATTTTTTAAAAGAAAATCTTTGGATGTAGCCTAGGAGCTGTGCCGAATATCTGTCATCAGTCCATATAGCACCAAAGGAAATTTATTATACTGGATTTATTCTCTCCCAATATCTAGCCATAAATCTTATGTAATTTCGATTCATATAGTTACTCAGATGACGACTTACCAGTGCCACCATGCAGAGCTTCATTTTTAGCGCGAGGTGTAATATATACATCTAGCACTTATCAGTGTCCGTCTGTCTGTCCGTCTGTCTGTCTTTGACGGAAGTGCATTGGTGCATTATAGCTAATTTACGTTTTCAAATTCCGATCCAAATTTACCGCGCATTGTCGTCGCGGGGGAGGGGTCATCTCAACAACAACATCTCGCGCTAGCCACTGCTAGGCCCTCTTGTAATCTATCCGTAAGTGTTAACACTGTTGAGCTGAGGGAATTTCATCTCTTGGTGAAGGGAGACTGGGGAAAGGTGCCAAAAAATTTGGGAAATTAGAATATTTCGGCCAAATGTACGGATAAATTTGTATTCACTTCCAAAGTCCATGCATAATGCCTTTAAATATGGCAGCATCTGTAGGTCGATTACTCAGTTTCGTGACACAGCCTAAAATTCGTTTGTAAGTGGCTTGAGTGTGTGATTTGGTAAGTTGGTATGCAGGAAGGGCGGACAGCGCGCCATTGACGAGCTGCAGAGAACCATCTCAGAGATCGAGGCCAAGTACAAGGCGGAGCTCGGTCGACAGCGCAAGAAGTTTGAGACGGACATTCGCGAGTATGAGATACAAGTGGAAACGCTCAACCGTGCCAATGCCGAGCTCGGCAAGAACGGCAAGGCTGCTACAACACGCATCAGGGTACGCACACTGACGTACAACAACCAAGTATGCTACATCAGGTTTAATGCCTGCTGATCATTCAACCGTATTTACCAGGTGGCACTGTTGTATCACTTCAGCCTACCTCACTCACCATCCCAAATAGCAGCTCAATCAGTTCAGCCAGTTTTGCATGGCCGATGCCACATTCTTTCTATTTGAACAAGTATATCTGCTAACACCAATGGACTGCGCGACGCTGCCCCACGCAAAATTGACCATATCATGCTGGACGCCAAGTCAAATCACCAGGCAGCAAGCGCTGTGAGCGATATTTAAAGCACATTGCTACACAGACCGTCACCTGTCGGTTATTAGCACATAATAGTTACAGGGTGCGCCAATAAAAAACAATCCCTTAGGGAAAATTCATTATCTCAGTTACTGTAAGATTTTTTCACCAAATTTACAGCTTTCACAGAGGAGGATTCAGGCCACATACATAGAAAATTATGTTACAATATTTGCTATGTTTTGAAATTTACAACCATTTGAACTAAAAATTACAGTTTTTTAAGTGAACCAGTAACTAAACTGCAATTCTGATGTAAAAATAACAGATAATGCACCATATGGATGTGCTAATAGATCATCATGTGTGAAATACTATGCTAGGACACTATCAAGGACACGTGACAAAGCTGGCCAACGTAATGCCGAGATGAAAGACTATTTTGCTGATGATACAGAATAATTGATACACGAGTTCTTTGATCAGAAATTTGTATTATTTTGCAACAGATTTCGATTGAGTGTTGCTGCAACTGCTGGGAACTGACATTGAGAATAGTCTGTTTAAATACAGACTGAGCTATAGGCATCTGGCATTCATGATTGAAACATTTTAACTGTTGATGTAAAGCTGTGAACAATTTGATTTGTTGTTCATGCATATTCAATGTGCAACTGCATGTTCATTTGAAAAAGTAAACTTCAAAGTTTAAACTGCTGTATCTGAGGAACTCTATCAGTTATTTTAATAAAATTTGCAGTATATGTTGTGTGAATACTCACATACAAATTTTGAAAGTTTGGCTCAAATCCATACTATCATGGCTAAAATACAGCATTTTTTCTAGGGGATTTTTTGATTGGCGCACCCTGAATATACTCAACTTGGTCAGTTTGTTGTTGACATATTATACTATCAAGTTTGCAACAAATACACAAGAAATCGAACCGATAGAGCTTGAGTCTTAGTGTATTGGCATCTAGCACTGTAGGTGTGTGAAACAGAGGTCCGTCGTCGACGGCAATGTTGATCTCAATTAATGGCATGCCGTGGCGAAAGTTTTCTAAGTCCACAGCTGCGCAAGCAAAAATGGATCACGTGAGCCAAACCACGCCCGTTTTAAGGGTGATTTGTCATCCCTTCGGCAAGACTTGATATAATCTCACTATGTACATAATTTGACAGCTCTAGCTTCACTGCTTCAGCCATTCCTGAGGTCGTTGCTGCACGCATGCTCTTTCACGGTTTCCTTTGTTTTGCGTTGCAGGCTATGTGTAAATTACACCACTTTCTGGAGTGGTGATGTGAGTGTAACGAGCATATACCACTCCAGGCAGTAGCCAGCCACTGTTGTCTGGAGTGGTAGGGCCTATACAACCCGTTATTCCACTCTAGACATATTGGTAGAGACAGAACCGAGAAAGTATAATGTATTGACACGGGGTGGATTTTGGTTAATGTGTATAGGAGGTGGAGACGATAGTGGAGGAGGAGCGGCGTGTAGCCGAAGACGCGCGTCAGGCACTCGTCATACTTGAGAAGAAGCGCATTGCACTACAAACCGAGCTCGACGACCTTCACTCGGCACTTGAGAACGTATGTGACCAGTTGGCATCACAGGCCATCTCACATTAGACTACTGGCCAATCAATACTCATCAGTGTGTACCTACTTGATTACTGCAGACAGCATATTGGTTGATTTCACCGGAAAATTTCCGTTTATACTGGACATACTTGTAACTATTGGTTGTATGTAAAAATTCGGCTAAAATATAACATTTTGGAGAAAAATTTAAAATATTTTGGATGAAAAGGAAACCTCTGTACCTTTGTTAATATACAAAGTTTGTATATAACTGTTCACATAGATATAAAATGTCCTCACTCGAGGTCGTACTGACCACATTGTTATGCACATACAGGATAAGCTATTTGCAGTTCTCAACCATTATGATTTTTCAGTGGCGTAACAAGGTTGCAGTGGGCCCGCGTGCAAGTATTCCAAAAGGGCCCCCTCTTCCCCCAAAAAACTTTTAAAAAAACAGCGTCGGGCAAATTTTGGGCTCCCCACAGCGCTGGGCCCGCATGCACTGCACGCCTTGCACGCCCTATTGTTACGCCACTGTGATTTTTGTCTGTTTTAAACTGAATTGCTTTCCTTAACTTCACTTTCAGTTGTTACCTGATTTCCAGTGACCCTTGAACTTTGACCTGTGTACTTACCTATGAACACACTTATGGTCAAACTACCGTGAAAAATATCTACATCCATCACTCCATCGAAGGTCAATCTGTTTGAAAGTTATACATATTGAACCAAAAAAACAGGACACTAGACTTTTGTCCATAACTTCGTCAAATGCTAACCGATTTTCAAAATTCTGTCACTATCAGACTCATTAGTAAATTTGCAATAATCATTGTTAAGCATTTCACCACACCTTAATTGCATAGCTACCTTGTCAAATCTCTGTGTTAAAAAAATTGCCGTGCTTAATAACTGAGTGCAGCAAACTGCAGTGTAACACTCAAGACTCAACCACTCAAAAAATTTGCAGAAAAATGCTTCTTAGTTTGATGTTTGTTGACACTGAAGTCAAAAATAATCTGCGTAGTAACATAACAAAAGCAAAAACAGTTTCTGTTCGTCGTAGGTAAGTTATCTGGCCAGTTCTTCCTCTTTAAGCAGGATCATTGCAAGGCGAACAGGGCACACAAGACAATCAACCTTTTTGCCCATAAATTTGCCAAGCATTCACCGATTTTAAAATTTCTTTCACTACTAAACTTAGCAATAACTACATAGTTAAGTGCTAGCTGAATAGCTCACCACACCTTAAACATGCAGCTACATTATCTTCTGATTTATCACTAATTACAATACATGTTTGATTGTCACTATTTTCAGATCTTAATATTTCACAAGGTAGTGTAGCTATAAGCTATGCTTTTAAGGTGTGGTGGGAAGTATCTTTATTACAAATTTACTAGTAAATCTATTTATGCAAGTATTTTGAAAATTGGTTAGCATTGGCGAAGTTACAGACAGAAGTCTATTGTCCTGTTTTTTTGGTTCACAGTGTGCTCACACAGACAGGCTCGCAGAGAATCCAGAGATAGCATAGCTGGTCGGCATGTTATCTAGTGGTGAAGTGGATGTGTTGTTAGTCAGAGCGTGGTCGTAAGAACGCAGAGGCGGAGCTTGGTGAGATGACGGTGCGAATCAACGAGTTGTCAGTCACCATCACCAACCTCAACAACGACAAGAGACGTCTGGAAGGCGACCTCGCTAACCTGCAGGCCGAGCTCGAGGAGGCCCTTGCTGCCCGCCGTGCCGCCGAGGACAGGGCAGATCGCACTCAGATGGAACTTAACAGACTCATTGAAGAACTCAGACAGGTTCCACATTGCACACGCCACATGCACGTCATCATCGTTTCATTTAGTTCACTCGGCAAACTTGCAGACCGGGCTATATATTTTACCTTCCGTTTCTTTCTTTTTTATTCTTTTTTAAATTGAGCAAATCTATCTCAGGATCTCTGGACCGATTTTCACGATTTTTTTTCACCAAATGGAAGGTATTTGCATGAGTGTTGTCAATCCAGACCAGTTTTTTTCCGATTCCTCAAGGGATGTTGCCATGGCAACCAATTTTGGGCAAAATCTGTGAAATGACCTTCATTCAGCACCCTGGCATTTAAAAGGGATTGGAATATTGCAATATGGATAAGCAGCATTAGACTATAGTGCTAATGATCTCTCTACATCGTCTACAAATATGATGAACTTTGGTCCAGTAATGCCGGAGATTGAGGTGTGAGAAATTTGTGCTTTTGAAACGATACGGCAAAAAGCAGCCTATCTCACCGAATATCTCAACAACTACTGAACAAATGTTTACCAACGTTTCAGCTTTGGTATATGTATGTATGGAGATTATAAAACTGATATAAGTTTCGCGCTAGTTCAAGGGACGTTGCTATGGTAACCAATTAATTTTGGGGGATTTTTTGCAGACGTCAAAATTGACAGTCTTCACTCTATGCTCTCGTGTTCTGAAACAAAATGCACCATCGCCTTGCAGATGTGCATTAACAGCTCCACCAATTGCTTTATAACGCATAAAAAGATGGTGAAAATTGGTTCAGTAGTTTTTGAGTTAAAGTGGGGTAGAAAATGAAAATTGTGTTGCGCCTCGGCCAAAATTTGACGATTTTCGTTCATTTGGCATAATGACGTTCTGAAATGGATTGGAATATTACAATTTTGATGTCAGCAGGTTAATCGGCAACCATTTGTGTACATCTTGTGAAAACTTGGGGAGATTTGGATTAGTGACCCCAGAGTTTTAGGCGAAAGAAGTTGTACGGCCGGAGTCGATAATTGTTACCACGCTTAGTTCACCTATATGTTCGCTATATGGGGTGGGGCTGTTAGGCACTCAGGTGATCAGTAAGTAAGTGTTTTTCACAAGTATTCGCTAGGGGGCGACACTACGGCGCCGAGCAGGCTATATGCTAGGCTTTGCCATGCATTTCTAGTTTTATCTACTGTGCACTGTGGTCACGTAGGCCTAATATCACACGCTTAACAACAGTAATAGTCTGGAGTCCGTTAATGTACAGTGAAACGAGAAGGCATCGAGTGAGTTCAGACTTCTTCCAAGCATTTTATTTAATTCACAGTACTTGTGAGCACTATAGGCTTTATAACGTTGACGCAGAAGAAGACTTTTTTAATCAGTATTGAGAAAACAGTCAAAATCGAATCGATTAATTTTATCCTGAAGACTATCTTCACAGACATACTCCAAGTTTGTGAAATGCCGTCGACAGAGATAAAATGTAGGCCTACTCTGTTGCTTCAACATGTTAAATGCATGTAGGCGGAAGAGAACTACCGCAACGCCGATACGCTGCGCAAACAGCTTGAGGTGGAACTGAGGCAGGTGGTCGTACGCCTGGAACAGACTGAGGCGACGGCGCTCAGAGAGGGCAAGAAAATCGCCGAGAAGCTACAGAACAGGGTCAGTATACGTCTGATATCTCGCATAATCTTGTCTCCACCGTTATACGAAGAAGTGCGGCGTGTTGATCGACTGCCGAATGAGAACAGCGACGGTCATCAGTGATGACAGAAGTGTGTGTTTGTGGGTGACAGGTGCGTGAACTGGAAGCGGAGCTGGAGGCGGAGCAACGGCGATCACGTGACCTGGCGGCGGAGGTTCGCAAGCTACAGCGCCTGCTGCAGGAGCAGAAACAGCAGGCTGACGACGAACGACGCTTAGCTGCTGAAGCTAATGAACAGATCAACCAGCTGCAGGCTCGCATCAAGACTCTTAAACGACAGCTCGAAGAAGCGGTATGAATACATTCAACACAATAGCAGTCATGTCCAGGGTCCGATAGCCGGATCTGAGACCTGGCACCTCATGTTTGAGATCTAGCACCTCTTTCCACAGATCCAGCACTTAATGTAAGCTATGCGCCACCTATAATGAGTAATCCGGATCCGTTGTTGATTCTTCAGTTTTGTTTATCGCATGGAAAAACGATATGCTGAAAATAAAAAAAAACTTTCACAACGCGAACTCAGCGAGTTTCACGAAAAATTGGTGCTTTCGGTAAGCTTTTTTTCTGCTGAGCAGTTTTTAGATAATTGAAAAAGTAAACCAAATAAAACATTCATCAAACTAATGTAAAATTTTGTACCTTTAAATGAAAACAAGAACAGAAAATGTATAACTAGTAGAAATATCAGTGAAAACGACGGGTCGAGTGTCGATCGAGATAATATTGAGCTGAATTTTAGAGATCCACTACCTATGCTGTAGCAGTTTAACCACTGCCGATAGCCGTGCACTGTATGTTTCAGCTCACAGTTGAATGTTACTATCTTCACAGATATTCTCCAAGTTTGTGCAATGCCGTCGACAAAGAGATAAAATGTAGGCCTGTCCTTAGAGTTTAGCCGATGTCTATCCATTGCATTGGATAGACTCTCATCACTTTTGTCTGTCTGTCTGCGAACACATCAGTTATCGCACTATTAAGTCCACAATTTGTTACCGATTTTCACTAATTTTGCACATGGCTTGGAAATGTGATTGGTATTTCTGAGTCAGAATTCTGAGAGAAAGCAGAAGTAGATGTTCAATTTTAAAGATGTACATACTGACTTTTGCAGTTTTCAGACTCTATCCAATGCACCATGATCACCATGTATTGGCACAAAATTCCATAGACCATAAATTAAGCAACTTTGATTCTGTACTTGGTGGTCAACAAAACCAGAAATTGACATTGGATTTTAGAGTTGTAAGTTTCGGTTTCAAGTAGTGCTTGGTCGAACGTTATAGTCTGCCATTTATCAGCAATTTGCATCAAATTTTGTATCTAGCTGGGAAATATGTTCTGCATGACGTGTGTTGTTTCGGAAAGTGTAAGTGGATATTCGATTTAAGAAGTGTGCATCGTCACGAATTGTTTCCCCGAGTTTCTGAGTTTGACAGAACACAACTGTGTTCTGTCAGTTAATACACAGAATTTGCTTTTTATAACTAGCCTACTCAGTGTGTTAAGTACATGTAAATGCGTGCAGGTGAGGTGATTTACTTCTCAGCTCAGTCACATGTAATAAGGCATTTTCCCTATGTTTTATATATCAGACCACAAATCTCAATGACGTCATTCATTCATGAAGCCATCCTCGTTTGTAAATATGACATTCAGTGTCCAGGCAGTTTTGAAGACAGTATCATCTTGGCTCAGTGTGTATACATAGTGTTAGATACAGCAATATAGTAGCCTTGTCGATGGAGTGGTATTGATGTGTACAGGAAGAGGTGGTAGCAATAACAATGAACAAGTATCGTAAGGCTCATCAGCTGTTGGTCGAGGCCGAGTCAGGTGCAGCACAGCCGGGTGTAGACAAGAGATCGATGACGACCACGACCAGCAAGGGAGACCGGTCCATGTCAGTCACTCGCGAGATCACTCGAGTCGTCAGGGTCTAGTCTACTCCATCAACCCCACACAGGTTCTCACTAAGCACTCTTCTTTATCATATACACTGAACTGCACTAGCAGTTTCCACATATTCCGTGTTCATGATTTAACAGTTCAGTGAATCGCATTGTGAACTCAAGTATCTATCACCATGTGCTTATTTATTTTCTTACAATCAGTTAATTGAGTTGAAGTGAAAGACCAGTAGTGTCATGCAACACTGTGCCATGTGTGTGTGCTCTTACTGACTGCGACAGAATGTGTCCATAACTATAGGCATTCAAATTAAAATTAGTTTTTAATTTGCATCCAACTTTACAGCTTCTCGTGTGTCATTTCTATAAATACTTGGTGACCAATTTTGGGATCGATCAATCATTGCTTAACTGTTCCCAAGTCAAACAGCAGTGATTCTGTCTGTGTTGGTTATGTGATGCACTCTACAATACTGGTGAGACCACTGTTATCAGCATAGCCTGCAATGTCAACTTATATAGGTGTAAGCATTATCAATTCAGCAATGCAGCACACACGCATCAGCAAAAGAAATACATGTACAGTGGAAATGCTATCTCTGGCAGCTAATGAAGTGACCTTTCAGTTGGTATGTGTGTGTGTGTAGGAAATGACTCGATGGTGTGAATGGTGCTGCTGTGCAATGACTCTGTTGTGTGTCGGTTTGTCGTACAAACATGAATGAAAGACGACTCTGCTTGTAATTTGTGTGATCGTTTGCCGCCGTGGTGATTAAGTGTTATCCTCTGTATACCGATGTTTCCTACTCTTCAGCCGCCACTGAACTGTGTCTCTAGTGGCAATCTCTAGGTCTCTAGCAGAAGCATTCACATTTCAGCCATCTGTTTACTGTGCTGTCAAGCTGTTGTTTGTACGTGTCATTTACTGGTCAGTAGATTGTAGTGTTTACTGAAGCTTAGCGTCTGCTGTTCGTAGACAAATTATGTCAACATAGAATAATTAACTACTTGAATAATTATAATCATAGGCAATCTGAGCTATAACATGTTTCTACTGTGCAGAGTTCTCACTTACAGAAAACTAAGTACTGTGGAATGATATCCATACTATAAGTTAATAGATTATTTTGCAGAGTTACTGCAAAGTTTTATGTGTTTACAGCAGTTTTTAGAATCTATGTATTCTAGACATCAACACCCAACACAGTCAACAAACTTTATGAAAACAACGTTTAAAATACAGAGATTCTTAAACTGAGTGCTTGATTGAAATGAGGTTCAACATTGCACTCCACACAAAATAGGTCATTTTGGAAACACCATAAATTCTTAGACATCTACCGTACAGCAGAGCTGTAGAACTGAGTTCTAAAAACCTAGGTCTTTTTAGGTTTTCTAAAAACCTAAAAGAAGTTCATTTTAGGTATTTAATTTTTATTCTTAATTTATTAAATAAACTTCAGATTCATATTTTCATAGTGATATTTGAGATTCATCAACTTCATCGTCATTTTTCACATGGTAGGGGCCTAATCAGTGTTCTTGAGTTCTTCTTCTTC
>Ga0209782_1001494_pt1 | contig 12255 bp, 3 predicted proteins | sample WorMetmaBAHAMAS1_FD_187390 | JGI IMG/M metagenome (GOLD analysis project Ga0209782, IMG submission 187390) | Marine gutless worms symbiont microbial communities from Max Planck institute for Marine Microbiology, Germany - Inanidrilus... | ecosystem: Host-associated > Annelida > Digestive system >... | reverse complement strand
CCCCCATATAATACATGGCTCCCTAGGCCCACCTGACCCACCATTCCAAATGGCATCTTGCTCAAATCGGCCGTACAATACACACTCATTAACAATACCTGCAGACAGAATGAACATGGAACTAAGTCTGTAAGAAGGGCCATTTACATTACTACAGAGCAATGCGGTCTAGAAAGTTGTAGTGTCCTGATTCATGACAGATTATGAACAGCTGTGCATGATAAAACAAGAAGCATTTGAAAAATGTTGGGCCCATTCGCCACTGCGAGCCGTTTTACATGCCGTTCACCAGGTGTCGCTACTGTCGCACGCCGCCTGCGCATCGATGTCCACGAAAACGATGACAACGACGACAACGGGTGACAGAGGGGACCACTATGGCCCCATGGAATGGGCCCAATCATCAGACCAGAAACATGGTACTGCACTACAGTAGTGAAACCAGTAACAAGCAAAAAGCATTCGGAAGGAAATGATCTGCCCACAATCCACTAGCTTTATCTAATCATCCTATAATTGATCACAAACAGCCAGCACTAATCTGACATACAATGTTATATAGACCTATCTATTTTTTCCACCACTGACAGCTAAACTGTTAAACCCACAACATTAAGCTATCATTAATATTAATACCTATCTATTTTTGAAGAACCGAACGACTAGGAAGCCCTCATTTAAGGACACCTAAACCACTTCAGCAACAAACCTTCGTCTGGCTGTTACTTATTTACAGTTTCCAAGTCAAGACTATTACCGTATTTTGGCTAAGATGCCCATCTCAAACAGCTGATGAGCCTAGTTTCTTCATGTGACCTTAACTTGACCTATGACCTCGACCTTTGAAAATAACCTAGACAGGGTCAAGGTGAACCAGAAAGCCAAATATTTAGATGACAGATCATTTATCTCAAAAGTTATTGTCTGGATACCCACACACCAACTGACTGCTTTATCCAGACAACTAAAATGTCAGTAAAAATATATTTACTTAGAAATAAAGTTGCAACAAACCTGCCCTAGACTATCGAGACATACTCGGATTCCAGTCAAAGAAATGACCATCAACATCGGCGTAGATTTTCCAAAATCCTAAAAATTCACCATCATGCAAACAAAAAAGATGTAAATCCACAAATCTATGGTTTTGATGTATCGACAATGCTTAGAAAATACAATATCTGAAGACGTGGCAGATTGCCACGTGTTAGTGCATGGGTCATTTAACCTTGAGTTCCACAATTGGCAGCTGTTGTTAACTGCAAAAGAGTACAAAACAAGCATGTTACCAGTACTGCTGTACAGCATACTATAAGATGGCACATACTACAATAATGCTGATTCATTAAATCATCAACATAATGATGTACTACAATTTACATTTAACATATCATCTCTGATCAGTTATGTGATTAAAATGATAAAATGAGAAGTATCCTACCTAATAGCTTTAGAAACAATAAAAATCCTTTTTAGCCGGGGCTTTGCCATGGACCCGCCGAGGGAGATTATTATGCTCCTAGGTCCAGTTTTTCCACAGCAAATTAGTCTCCCATTAAGTTAATCCTGCATTAAAACCAGCAGATAATGATCGATTAACTCAAATGTTGTTTCTCCACTCGCAGTTAATGGCCGATTGTCAGTTAAATGGAACTTGGTTAATGGACAATTAACTTCAACCATTAAGTTAATGAAAGATTAACTAATGAGAGATTTAATCTGCGGTGGAAAAACTGGCCCCCAGAGCCCTAATCGACTGGGAAGGGATACACATCTCCATTTCCTACTCACTAATACTTTCAGTGTCTCAGATCTTGGCATTTTCAAACCATGATTATGCACCAGCACTACACGGTGGCACAGAAAACCCAACCCACTGGCCACTGTGGGTTAGCAAGGTGCCAGATGTCTCACAATATAGTGTAGTGACACATTTAAAGTTTAGTGGGATCTCTGATGACAAACCCTATTACGAATTTACTGCGGAGTCTCACAGTGGGTGAGTGTCAACTTCGACTAAGTCTAAAGGCTAAGTCTAAAGGCTTAGACCAAAAGATACACATTTAACACAAAGAATTCCCAAGGTAAGACTGTTTGGTTCAGCTTACACTTAGACTTAGCGGAAGTTGACCTCACCCAGTGAAACTTTCATTAATAATGGTTACGGTTCGATAAGTTACTGATAATTATCGTTTATTACGCCAAATGGCAGCACAGAAAAAAAATAAAATTATATGCACAAAATACAAAAATACATTCACAAAACATAACATAAAAACAGATTACAAGCTAAAATTACAGTTCAAATAGTACATGCTTTTCGACTTGTGGCAGCCAACAGCTACTTGTTACGAGCGACCTTGTACAGCGATATAAAGCTGAAAATTACCTTCATGTGAAGCAGCCGCAGACTTACATTCTCTGCACATTCTCTCTGATCTTTACCGGACACTTCAAACGACCCAATATACTACAGCACAAATTCATCTCAGATGACATAGTTCAAATTTTTTTTCCAGACGACGGACACACACACACAGTCAGACCAACTGCTGTACGTGGATCACCAAAGTGGTTAATAATTAATTATAAAAAACATGGTGGTGCACTATCATGACTGCCAATGATGAGGTCAGAGGTAGTTCAGTAAGGGAAAGTTCAAGGAACTAAGATTCCAATCTCTAGCAGACCTATGGCAAAGTAATACCATAGAAAAATAATGCAATCAAAGGCATCAGACTTCAACCCCAATGTTACCCCGGGCGAGACATTTTTAGCACACACCCTATTCAAGCTGCCTGTGCCTCGATAATGTAAAAACATGATTTCATGATCCACAAAATTGGTGAGCCCATAATGCATTGCATATCAGAATGAGCAAAGCCATAAACATGCAACATGCACAAAAAAATTTGGTGAAGTTTGGACAAGCGTTGCTTTCAATATGTGAGCAGACAGACAGACAGACAGACAGACATGCTGACTGCAATATTTCCCACCACTAATCAGGGCAAAGTAAAAAAATCCAAACAAAAAAAACTTACTGAATGATCAAATGATTATGAGCAGTATGGACTGTTGTAAGATGGTAAAGTCACGGACATGCCGGACAGAGACTGTTGGAATTTAACTTACTTAGGTCCAGTTTTTCCACAGCAATTTAATCTCCCGTTAATTTAATCCGGCATTAAATCCGGCAGATAATGATCAATTTACTCAGATGTCATTTTTCCACCGGCAGTTCGTCCTAAACGGATGATTTAATTGACGAACTGCCGGTGGAAAAACGGCATCTGAGTAAATTGATCATTATCTGCCGGATTTAATGCCGGATTAAATTAATGGGAGATTAATTTGCTGTGGAAAAACCGGACCTTAACTCCTTAACGCTGGTCTTAACCTACCGCTAAATTTGTGACCCTCCAGGCTTCACTGTGGTACTGGGATATGCATTTTTGCAGCATCAACAGTATGCTGCTACTTATTTAAAGAAAATTTCAACAGCACCAATATCTCACACTCAAGAAATAAAAAATTACTGTACTAAAATATGAAGCAAATCCCATGTAGTATTAATTAGATGATGTTACTTGTATCAGACATGTGTTGTTAGTGTGCTGAACTGTAACAGCAAGTCATCAATAATCGACAGCATACATTAGTTACATAATGTCACAGCTGTGCATTTAATTACAATATGTACACTTGCATTGATTAAATATGAAGCTAAAATAGTTCCTAGAAAGTTCAAATGCAGAGAGACTTAGGTCGGGTTGCACCATCGATACCTAACTAAGTAGTCCTTAAATCTCCATTGAAATGCATGGAGATTTAAAACCTACTGTACTTAAGTTAAGTATGGATGGTGCAACACGACCTTAGTTTACATACTGTACTAAATTCAGGACATTAAATAATGTACAACAGTAACAGTCAGCATGAACAAGTTTCAGACTGAAACTGTTTCTATTCTATCAAATGTCAGTATGTCATCATCTAAGATGATCAAAAATGCCAAAATCTTTTCGTTTATTATCATATCATGACAGAATACTCAGTATACAAAAACTGAATATATTATTTTTAGCGCTGGTAATAATTTAAACAATCCCATCAGAATATCTGTAATAACTAATTAATCAATCAAAATTGACAAGAACTAGTACTACTACATATAATTTTTTTAATTAAATACACTATGGGCTCAGGCATATAAGTGTGCTGCAGACCAAATGAGAATCGTAGAATAAACCGACAAATCAAAATTATTGCCACCATCAAATCTATAATCTATGTGGTGATTTTGTGGTCTTCCTTCCCACAATCAGCCTGAAAGTTTGTGAGCAATAAACTTAGGTCTTTTTTCCTAATCCTGCCATTCGCCTCCACCAACAGCATGAATAAGCTGTTACCTGCACATTCACTCATGCTGTCATGAGGACTGATGCTTGTGCCAATTACACCTAGGAAGGGTGGCCAGCTCCCTTCCACTCCCCTTTACCAGATCAGATTACCATCTTACCTACTATCAAGTGATCAAACAATGCCTGATAGATGGCTCAGCCTCATTGGCAAACAGCAGCAATACCTGGGATACAAATAGCAGCATTAGGCTGAGTGCACACACTGGCAATGATGGTGGTTGAGGCTGATCATAAGTGACTAGCTCTCCTTCTCAACCCCGTCAGATTATTGTGCTGAAAGGACACTCTAGTCTTACTCTTATAGAATTATGCATCACACTGTGTCATTAACATCAGCTGATCGCATATGGCATAAAATATCCACAATTACATATCTACGGTAAAAAACAAAATATAGTAAAACAAACTGTAATATCTGCATGGTACTGCATTATAAGCAGTAACTAAAAACTCAACTGGTCGAATACATGGAATATTAGCCGGTAGTTAGTATGCTTAGGGTTACTTTCATTTTCTAAAGAAATTACTGGGGTTGGGCCTGGGGCAAGGGCTGTGTAAAAATTTAATTCAAAAAACTATGTAGCAACAGCATAGAAATAAAAATGATACTGCTGTAACTTGTGTTTTAGACTCAGTTACTTAAATTACAGAATGCCGACTTGCCAAGGTACTCAGTGATTGTTCGCCAATGACCGTCGACCTTACAATTAGTTGAAAATTAGTTGAAAAAGTTTTTTTAGTTTAGTTGACTATTTTCAAAAAATAGTTTGTAACAAAAGTTCAACTAAGTTTTTTTAGTTAAAATTTAGTTTAGTTAAACTAAAAAAATTGTAGTTAGTTGCCCATCGCTGCCCAACTAGTGACATTACAATGGAGTTTAAATATTCAAACTTCAAAGTTTCGGTTTTCAACTCCGTACTCGACTGGAATTTCACCAACTCGAAACTCGATTCACATCAGTGACATAACTTGTCATTTGCTTCGCACACTGTCCCTTCCCGACATTCACTGTAAAGTTATTGGTGACAAAAGATTGACCGTGTTCACATTACAGCAGGAAGAAGAAAAGTCATGCAGGTTGAGAAGGTGATAAGTGACAAGTTCAGCAGCCTAACCAAGTCGATCATCAGAACGTGGGACTGGGTGGCCAGCCGTGGGTCAAATATCGAGTCGAGTTTCAAATTTTACAATCGGAGTATGGCATGTTAAAACAAGTCAGTTTAACATCCCTAGTCCCAACTCAACTTCAGACTTAATGAGCAAATGGCAAACGTAATCAAACAGACATACTAACTTCAACTTCTCTGGCGATACTCCCGCCTTCTTCAAGCTGAAAACTCATTGTGACGACAGCGCTATAAAATCAGCGTTTTGTTGTCAATTTCTTGTCGTATTCTGACATAACAGCAAACAACTTCCAACGCAGCCGAGATAACAGCAACTGGTATACAGACCAACTAAGAAGTTAAACCATTCGTTGTTCAGAACACAGAGTTATTCCGGATTCCAGAAGGACAGATAATATGCTGTACAGAACCGTCGCGCTCGAATAATCCTAGTGTCACGATCAGCGCAACCGCGGAGGCAACGGTGTAGAATCCATTGGGACCAAAATAATCGCCCAGCACTATCTGCTGCAGCAGCGAAGTGGCTTCTGATCGATATAATGCACTCATCAATCAATAGTATCGATCTGTTTCACATACGAGGCAACAGCGCACGGCCGTATATAGCTCACTACGATGAAAATTAACCATTTTCAGCCATAAAGTTAACAACTTGCAGTTATAAAACTTATAAACACATCCGGTTACATCGAAAATGAAACTTCAGTATTAAATCGTAAATCAATCACATAAAAATACAGGTAGGCACAAAAAATCGATAAGGGCCTATTACTTTTTTGCTCTCTGCATACAGCAATATTTAAAAGACAAACAAATAACTTTATAATGCGTATATACTTTCTGGGTATTTACCGCCTCTTTGCATAGTATAGAAATCACTTTAGACAAAATGGTAGCCTATAGCCTAAAATTTTCTGCAATTCCAATCCACCACTGAATCAACTGTACAACTGCACATGTAACAACTGTAACATTGTCGAATGCCCTGTAATAAAGCCATACTGCTTATTACTAATAAGATTATTTTGAAGTAAATATCGTATAATGTGATTTCTAATTATTGTTTTCATTATTTTACAGCAAACACTGGTTAAACTAATGGGTCTGTAATAGTTACTTCTATCTGCTTTTGACCTTTTCTATAAACTGCCATTAGGCCTACTTCTGCTAATTGCCACTCATATGGTAAAATACCTAACTGCAAACTTTTATTTTATATAAGAAATAATGGGTATTTAATTACATCCCGCATTTCAAACAGAACTCATGGATGTATCATATCTAATCCAGATGACTTATCAGTCTTTAGGTTGGACAATTTGTTATAAATATCTTCTTCTGCTGTTAATGTATTCATAATTCTATGACCATCTATAATCCTATCACTCAAAATGTCAAATTCACCGACGGGTTCAACTGTGTAAACAGAGGAAAAATACTGTTGTAGTGCAGCTGCCTTATCATTGTCTGTTTCTGCTAGGTTTTCATTTCCATCAGAGTCTACCCATTTTAGGTCGCCTACGTTTGACCTAGATGCAGTACGCTTATTTATATACTGCGAAAAAATTTTGGGATTTCTTTTACATTCCAACGAGATTCTATGCTGTTCCTGCTGTGTCAATTTAACTGTTTCCCATTTAACATGATTCCGAACTTTTTTTATATTCCTTAAGTATTGCCTTATCCTTACTTGAAATCCATCGCTTCCATAGTCTGTGTTTTTTTATGTATAAGTTTTTAACTGTAAATTAAAGGGCTGGAAATTTTTCTTATCTTTCTTAATATTCTTTGAAAAATGCTTGCTTCTAGGAATAAACTCAGTCGTCCCTGTCAGCAATTTCTGTTTAAAGTATTCCCACATGTCATCTATACTCCTGCATGATTTCATCGCTTCATCCCAATTGATATTTAAGTATTTTCGGAAATTATCGTAGTCGAAGGCATAATGAATGCCTCCGTAACGGCGTGAATGAACGCTTGCTGGCGCCAGATCCGTCAATTAGGCCTAGCCGTCTGGCAGGTGATGGACCAAGCGCCGTCTGGCACCAGACGTAACGTTACGTAGATATATGTAGGCCTACTTTCTTTATGCCTACTTTTACGTTCTTGCTTATAGCAACGCAAGCGGTGGGCCGTGACGTCCAGCGTGCTACACGTGATCACTGAAGCGTGCAGTGGCCATAATAATGCCCACTGTAACGTCACAGAGGGCATTATCGTGGCCAGTTAATGCCCGGTGCCCACGCCAGCTGTCGATGACGAGCAGCTGCACTGTTCACTGAGCAGGATTGTCACACAACAATGACTCCAGACGTTGCCATGAAGCCACGCCCACTATTCTAGGAGGATATACAATGTTATATTGGGCGGGCTGCGCGCTAGGCTTTGCCACGCGCTTTCTAGTTTAGCTCGCTCGACAAACTTGATAGAAGGGCTACCGTATTTTGCCAGGTTGTTTTAGCCCGCTCGGCAAACTTGCCGGAAGGGCTATATATTTTGCTTGCGTTAATTTCTTCTTTTTTTCTTTTTTTTACTATGAGCAAAGCTATGTCGATCTACTGGACCGATTTTCACGATCTTTTCGCCAAATGGAAGGTATTTGCGTGAATTTTCTCGATCAGGTCCAGTTTTTCCGAATTCCGATTCCTCAAGGGACGTTGCCATGGCAACCAATTTTGTTTCGTACTGGACATGTTCAAACAGTTAAATTCGCGAGGGCTGTTATCAAACGTCGCCATAAACGAATTTACTCTTGGCGCTGGCGTTCGACAACGGATTCAACGATCGCGAAGCCGCTAATTTCAGAAGATTATAAATTTGGTAACGGCCAATAATCTTGGAATTTATGCTGTTAAAACGTGCACTTTTTGTAGGCGAATCAGCAATCATATTTCCGTACATTCTATAGAAATTTGGTGAGATTCAGATCAGTGACCACAGAGTTTTACATACGAAGTTGTACAGTTGGCTTCGAAAATTTAACAAAATTTAACTGGGGTAACTTCAGCTACATTCACTAATTGGGGCTGGGCTGCTATAGCACTGCAGCGATCAGTAATTGGGTGTATTTCATAAATATTCGCTAAGCGGCGACACTACGCCGGGCGGGCTATACGCTAGGTTTGCCACGTAGGCCCTATTTCTAGTCCATCTATTTGACAAACGAAGCGGAATGTTAAGTTTTCTGGTTACTTTGTGACGTAATGGCTTAGCCTACGAGAGAAGTCGAGTTAATAATCGCTGAATTTGATTAGTTAAGCGAACGCCAACTTACTGGCACCTAGATCAGTTCAGTTAGTGAGACGTTGGTCTAAACAAGGCACTAAATTTCGTGCATTTTGCATGCGGTCTCCAGACAAGCCGTGACCACCGCCACCCTATGTGGATCGCAACTGCTCATTAATGGAACGCCAATCATCACAATAGTCGTCGGCCCGATGAGCGTCTCTGATGGTGAAGCTGTCTGGTCCTCCGAATTCCAGATACTGGCGCGACTGTACGGAGAACTCCGGCCACACAGGGACACCAGCACCGTTCGGATCTCTGCAATGCAACAATTTACACTGACTACATCGCTGAGAAGAATAAGCTTCAATCGAGCTTGTCAAATCAGAATCTATTGTCAAACGTATTTAGACCTAATTACACTACAGGTATGTATAGAAAATAAACACGACGAAAAAAATTGACACAGCTTTATCCTACGACAAGGATTGTAGGCCTACATGTCCAGAGACCCATCGAGTATCGACCGCATATACTTTCATAAATGCATATAGCCTACAAGAAGCTCAGCAGAAGATCGTGTGACATACCAGCTTAAAATTTACACATAGGCATACGTATTACTCGAACAGCTAACTTGTAACCATAACTTTCGTTCAGTTTGTAAATGGTCGAATTTGACGATTTCCTAATACGATTTCTGACACTTCTGGTAGCCGGCCCTAGCTATACCGTAAGGCTATGGTACCATGCCTTTCGCCAAATATGATTTTCTGTCCATGTTCTATAGGGCCCTACTGTTTAACGCAGCCTGCCCGGCCGTTTCTGAGATTATTGCAGCCAAAATACATACTCCACATTATCTATACTTTCTCAGTCTTCCTCTATATAGAATTCAGACGCACAGCTATAGGATACTACAATCCGGGTCAGCTTCTGCATGCAGGTAGCCAAGAAACCGATCCGTCATGTCATGTGCCTATGAATATCCTTCTTGTGCCATTTCCACATTTTTGTTGCACTATGTGATCACAATCCAACAACATTACAGGCGGACAGACAGACAGACGGACGTCATGCTCGTAGCATAAGCGCGACATGCTGTGCTATAATGCATGTCGTGCTAATACACGATGACGGAGAAAAAGTAAAATTAAATACTTTAATATAATATTTGCATAATGGTTGTATTATCCGTGTAGGCCTCTACATGTCCGAGGTTTGTTTTAACCCTTAGGCCTATGTTGCAATTGGGGGCGGGGGTATTTTACCCCCAGACGCACTTTTTACCCTGTTGCTCCAAAACCGCTTAGAATTGTGACAATGGCTTAAAGCCATTGGCTTTTGTGACTTTTCCTGAATATATGTGGTCTATAAAATGCTAAAAAAAATTCAGATATCTCCACTAGTTTTTCCAATATGGCGGCTGGAAAATGGACACCCTACTAAAAAAACTCGAAAATTCTATGTTTTGGTTTCTAAAGTACATAAAAACAAAACTCCAACTGCTATATACCTATCTTTTCAGGGTTGACCTTTTCAATGGCAATAATATTCACATCGCCATGCAGATGTCGCCGTCACACCAGAAATAAATATGGCCGACAAAAAGCGGAAGTAGTTTCAGTTTGGCAGGTGTTGCTTACATCCCGGTGACGTAAGACTGTAATCGTAAGTTTTAGGGGATGTGAAAGACAGAAGCTAGACACATAGGCCTACTGTTAGAATCTACTGAAAGTCAATCTTTCAAGGTGGCGACCACAAACTGAAGTATTTCAGTTTTGTGCATAACGTTCACTGCATTTGCATGTCGACGATCTGAGATTCAGTATGGTTGTGGTGCTTTTTGCCGCCATCTTGAAATGTGACATCAAGATGAGTTCTGGTGTGAATAACAATAGTGGCATTCAATTTGCCGACCAGGAAAGCATAATAATCGACTCAAACATCTTTCAAATACAACCACACATGCCAAAATAAAACTACTTCCGGTTTTCGGGCGCCATCTTGAATTTGTTGGTAAATGAATCACCCGGCAAGGTTAGCATGGGGACCGTTGAAAAACTTACCCTTGAAAACATGGGTATATTTTCCTTTAGAATTTTATCTATAGGTGGCACAGAACCCGAGATACACCTGTGGGGTCATTTACCCCTCCCCCCGCAATTGCAACGTAGCCTATGTTTTAAAAATACCATTGCAACACTAGGCTTAATTTGTTGAAAGAATTTAGCTGTCAGTTTCATTGCATCAAGAAAGTTTGCTCACAATTTTTCGTGCACCGCGTCTTTTGTCAACTTTTGGTGCAAAAAAAAACTATCGCCAGATGTCAACGATACGGGCTACTGCACATGTTAAACACGTCACGAAAGTCGTCACAAAAAGGTAAGTAATGTCAACAAAATTACTACAATTCCAATGTAATTTACTTTCGTAATTCTCATGAGAATTTTTCAGGGATTTACACAAGCACAACCATAATTGAGCAAATATTTACATTTGTATGCTCCACTTTTTTTCTGCACTAAGCCTATCCTGTAAATGTATTATTTATACGAGTTAAGCCTATTCAAAAATAAAATAAAATCAAATGCATATGAGTAGGCCTATTTCGATAAAACTAAGCTGGCAGTACGAACAGGCATATATAATGTCACAGGCCTATGTGTGTATTTTACCCGGTTTTGGCGAAATTAGTCCAGTATCCCATGATAACTTTCGAAAATTCGATTTCTTTGTCGGTAAAATTCTGCGAGATGTTTAACGGCATACCCCACATCCACTGAATATAAACACACACACAGTCATATACAGTCGTCTATATACAAAATACATCACAGCAATAGTGAGCAAGCTATTAACACACATGTGCATGGCTTCTCTTGCCAATTATTAGCAGTATAATGTGGTACCAGACATATGCAGCCATGTTCTGTGGCTGGGAAGGTAACCGTAGGTCTGACGTCGGAATGGCGCCACAGGCTTGAGTGTTTTGTCCACGTATGGGCTCAAGGCATAAGTAATAGAGATGAGCAGAGCACCTAACCAACACTTCTCACGGAGGTATGGTATTCTATACCTTTACCTATCCACCATACAGCTGCCACTATTATGATGTCTATTGACCACTGGCTGGTGAATGGATATAATAGGCCTAGGCCTATATAGACCTACTAAGTGACGGCATGATTTAGCACATGTTATACTATAGAAAGCAATATCATTGTGCAGTGAGTTGGGAGTATCAAAGAAAGCGCCAGCAGACTCGCAGGCTCGCAGGCTCGCAGCGCAGTTAATAATTATTGGGCCCATTCTATGGGGCCATAGCGGTACTCTCTGTCACGCGTTTTTCATTGCCATTCACCAGATGTCGCTACTGTCGCACGCCGCCTGCGCTATAGCTATAGCTGGCTTCGGCTCATCTTGTCTTGGTAGTGGTGTCGACAGTAGCGACACCTGGTGAATGGCAATGTAAAATT
>Ga0209782_1001493_pt1 | contig 12257 bp, 6 predicted proteins | sample WorMetmaBAHAMAS1_FD_187390 | JGI IMG/M metagenome (GOLD analysis project Ga0209782, IMG submission 187390) | Marine gutless worms symbiont microbial communities from Max Planck institute for Marine Microbiology, Germany - Inanidrilus... | ecosystem: Host-associated > Annelida > Digestive system >... | reverse complement strand
GTTTACTATGTTTGTTGCTATTTAGTGTATATCTATTCTATGTTGCGGCCATGTTCGTCCGAGATCGACGATGGCCTCAGCCTGGCTCGCCAGTACGGGGGCCGTGATGTGGATAAACAAAAAGTCGTCTTCTATTACGAGTTAAATATTCTATGCTCTAATGGGTCCCTCATTGTGTCCTCATTTTTGGCTGGAGTCGGACGCTGTGCAAATTATTTAAACTAGCCAGTAGCTATCCTACCTAAACCTGGCCTTGTGCTGGGATTATAATCTCGTTGATACATGCAGGTCTTGTGATTTTGTTGCCGTTTCCCATTTTTTTCTTGCATGAAATATCTTGATGATATGTCCATATGCTGCCTTTCATCTGTGTAAACAAGTACACCTACGGTGGGAAAAGCCTGCTGCTTTTGATCCGTGTCTGTCTAATATATATTCATGTTATGAAATTGCAGGTTGTGAAGACGGCAAGTTGTGGCATCCTCGCAAGCTGGCATTCAGTCGTACGTCGTTGCACTACGTCGTCAGTGACTGGGGAAACGAACGTTCTCGACTCCAGTTGTTTACACAGCACGGCCAGTTCGTTCGCAAAATATCCATTCGATACATCGAAATTGTTGCCGGTCTTACAATTAATGCACATGGTAAACTTTTCAAAGTGATATTATGTATTGAGTAAAAAGCATGTTGGTTGGAATGTTACTTTTTTAGGCATATCGGCCTAGCATACACCCAGTTTTTTTGTTTAGTCAGTTTTATTTGCAGGTTGGGCTGGTTCCCTCAAAAGAGCAAGTTTACACATAATTGGACTGCAAGCAACTTTGTATTTTTTCTTTTTAAATGATCTGATTGAATCTGAACAATGAACATTAATAAACCGTGCCAATAGTACCAAAGAGGTCATGTAGAAGAGTATATTTTATGCAGTATCAGCATTCATTGATAGATTCTGAATATTAATGCTAATGGGTGAGCATGCAGAACATGAAATAGTATCACTGTTGTATGTTCTGGTTGTGTTTGTAATTCTGACAGCTCTTGTCTCTTGCTTTGCTGTAGATGTATTTTTGCTTGATGAGTTAAAATAATGTTCTGTATTTCTGCATTATTTTCCAGTGGCTGAATGTAACTTGTTAACCAAGCCTCCAGGTGTGCAATCCAGCATATTTTGTGCCTGTCCCAAGCCAGGATAAATTGCGAGGGTTGCGGCAGAAGGGCATCCAACGTAAAATTGGTGGATGGTGGAGGTGGGGGCATCGATAGTCTGGATGGCGTAGCATCCAGCCGGATTGTCGGCGCACTTGCCTCTGTTATCTTTCCCACACCTCATAAAATCCAGAATGATGAAAGACTCCCACGACACGTTTCAGGTGTGAGTGGGTGAATGTCTCTTCTTGTACTGGCTCACCTGGGTAGATCCGGACAAAGGGTCATAAAATGGCAGTGTGTGTGTGTGAATGTCACTTGCTGGTGTGCAGGACACATTGTGGCGGTGGACAGTATGAAGCCGACCGTGTTTGTCATAACGGAAGGAGGCGAGCTGCTTCGGTGGTTCGACTGTGCAAACTACATGCGCGAACCGTCGGATATTGCAATATTTGGCAACGACTACTATGTCTGTGACTTCAAGGTGCGCGTTATTTTTTGGTCAAACTTCACACTGATCAGCATCCTTCGTCTGTATTGGACTCGGTTAATACTAAACCCAGCCGCTATATATTCGACCATTTTGGGCAGAATTATGTGAGCACTGAGCAGTGAAAAACATTTCTAATTTAGCATTAAAATATTTTACTGAGATGATTTTTAATGATGACAATAATAATGCAAGCATTCATATAAAGACATGGGGCCCGAAGGTACGGAGTTACTGACAGCAGTACAGATTAACTTGCTGAATGTGCACTGATATGACTTTGTGTTATTTCAATGCAGCATTGTTCTGGATTAGTATCAGACCAGCAGGCATAGAGAGAGTTGCAGGTAAAGGGAGCTACACCACCTGTATAAATGACTGATAGCTTTATATAAATTTGGCACAGTTTATGCCATGATGTAATTTCAAAAAAAAGAGTTTGTTTTATGTGCACACATTGTGTTTTCGATTGTTTTACTTTTTTTAGTCAAGTTTAGCCTTCACTGCTAAGCCACTGTTGGTTTGAGATCAAAACTGACACCCAGCTTTAGCGTGTAAATGTAAAGATGTTCACTGCAGTAATATCTAATGTTCTCGTGGGATACATGCGAGGCACTCATCTTCAAATCGAGATCAAATAGCCGAGTTATATGTAAAGATGTTCACTGCAGTAATATCTAATGTTCTCGTGGGATACATGCGAGGCACTCATCTTCAAATCGAGATCAAATAGCCGAGTTATATGTAAGTGTTAAGTGGTGTATGTGAGCATTCGATGTGAATGATGATGCTGCTGAGTTAATCTTCATTTGTTATTAAGTATAAGGCACATTTGATTCATAATCTTTGCATTGTTGCATTTCACGTGCGGTGTGGCGTACCGTTCAGGGCCACAGTGTCGCCGTGTTCACGGAAGGTGGACAGTTTATCCGTCGTCTGGGAGATGAGTCGCTGACGGCTTATCCCAACGGGATCGACGCGAGCGATTCCGGCGACATTCTGGTCGGCGACAGCCACGGCAACCGTTTCCACATCGTAGTGCTGCAGCGCGATGGCACGGTGACCGCGCAGCTGGAGTGTCCGTACATGAAGGTGAGCCGCTGCTGCGGACTCCGTGTGACGTCCGAGGGATATATCGTCACTCTGTCCAAGAACAACCAGCACGTCTACATGTACAACACTGTCTACGTCTCCTGATTCACTCTCGCCTAGTACCTGATCTAAATCAGTTCAGTTCAGTGGGCTTTTCCCCGAAAAAATCAGATGTCAGATTTTTTCACAGACAGCAGTATAGTTCTTTCGGAGAGAGACATCGGAAAACATTTATCCAGTTTTCTGACGTTCATTAGTGTTGCTTCTAGCATATTTGTGTCGTTAAAGTGATCGTTAACTAAAACCTCTTCATACTCCTCAGTTTTAACAGCTGTTTTTTCTCCAAGTGAACATTATTTAGCCAGTACCTTTTCAGTTTTCCTTCTCCGCTTGTTCTAGAATAGAACTGCTGAGGATAATTTGGCACAGGTTTTATACACCTGCCAGGTGTCTTTCTAACAGTGTCAGGGCACCAAAGACGGCTTTGGACATTGACCTCAAACAAGCAAAATCAAACAGTTGCTTCATCGTTTCTTGATAGAACTCCTCAGGGAAGGGATTTTGCTCCATTTGTGCCAGTTCTTCAATGCCAGTAGCATGGCATACTTTTTAGCCCGCTCAGAAAACCTGCCAATCGGGCTATATATTTTGCTTGCATTAATTTCTTCTTTTTTATGTATTTTACTTTCACTTCCTGAAATCCATATGACATTTTAAATTTTTATTGCTATTAAATTAATAGTGGATGTCTTTCCGCACTTTAGTGGAATTTACGACAGTGGTGTTAACGAGATTTATTGCTTAGAGAGCAAAAATTGAGAAAATCATATGTTTAAATAATTGTTTTTATCCAGAATATTTTAAAGCATCGTTCTTTGTACAAATTTTTTTCTGTAGACCTGGTGCTTAAAAAGATGCAACAGTGGTATTACTGTCATTGGCTTGCATACTTATTGACGCACTCAGCATTACTGTTAAGTGACCAATCAGTGTTCCTCTGGTATATCATTATGCACCAGTTGCAGCATATTTGTGGTCATGATTATGATTTCATGGGATTGTTGACGCCAGTTGTGTTAATTCTTGTTTTCTGTTTCTTACTTAGGCTGTCCATTATTTGATGTTTACCACGTGATGCTATGCTAGCGCAGTACGTGCTGTCGTCGTTTGTCTGTCTTCTGACTGTCTGTGTGTCTGTCACACTCCGCTATTGTATCAAAACGGCTAAACATAGGATCAACACCACACCATAGCCCAGGGACTCTAGTTTTATAATGCCAAAGATCTCGAACTGGGTTGGACAAATAACTCACTATAACTTGAAAACAGTACAAGATAGATGTATAGTTTCTATTAAAGTCGAATAGGAAGTCATATGCGCTGTATCAAATGGCTATGTTGCATTTTTTATTGTCTTACCACGGCATATATTGATAATGGGTGAATGTAGAGGCTTCAAATTTTTTTACACAGGTTGATCGTAGCTAGTCCCAGCTACGTACAACAAACTGTCCCTGAAAGGGGCGTGGTTACGTGACACGACCGATTTTTACTGGGCGACGCTATGCTAGCGCAGTATATGCCGTTGTCGTGTGTCTGTCACACTCCAGTATTGTATCAAAATGGCTAAATATAGTATTATGCAAATAATGCCACATAATAGTCCAGGGACTCTATAGTTTTCTGATGCAAAAGATCACGACAAAATTCGAACGGGATCATCCTATATAGGGGCGCCAGACGCAGGTGGGGTAGGTTAAAATCAGCCGCTTTCGTCGAATAACTGGTTATAGCTCAAGTACAGTACAAGATAATCACATAGTTTTATATTAAAGTCAAATAGGAAGTCGTATATGCTCTATCGAATGGTCATGTTGCTGATGACCTTGGATGACACTAAACCATTTCAATTTTTACATTTTTTGTCACCTTTTATCTCGTCGTAGTGAGTGAATACGGAGACTTCAAATTTGGTATACCCGTTGATCGAAGCTAGTCCCAGCCTACAGATGACAAACCGTCCCTGAAAGGAGCGTGGTTTGGCTCGCGTGACCCTCTTTTGCGTGCAGCACACTGTTGACTGAGATCAACAATGCAATTGACGATGGATGTGTGTTTGTCGCACAAAATAAACTCTACCAAATTTATCCAACAATACCTTCTTACTCCACTGTTCCTTATTTCAGCCACCGAAAAGACCAAATCTTATATAATCGATTATGTATTGGACATACACGTTTAACACATTCATATCTTATTGAACACATAAATCCTCCAAAATGTATACACTGTAATCAACCTCTCTCTGTCAAACACATACTAACAGAATGTACTTCTTATGATCAAACACGACATCAATACTATTCTTTTACTGACATTAAAAACATCTTTAATCACACACCCAACCAAAATGTACTAAATTATATCAAAAAGATTAACTTGTATAATCAGCTGTAATTAGTAATTAAGAAATCTTACACAAATTACACTTTTTCATTTAACCTAACTCTACTACTATTATATATATATATTTTCTCTTATTTACACTTACCTTACCCTGAGATTTTCTATTAAATCTGTAATATTTACAATATAGTCTTTACCTTAAAGGCGCGATATGACCTGAATTGTGTTGAAAGCGCCGTTAAACCCCAACCAACCAACTTTACTTGAGGCTTAAGCTCCATCGGTTCGATTTGTCAATGTATTTGTTGCAAGCTTGCTTGTATAATATATCGACAACAAATTGACCAAGTGGAGTTTGAGCATTATCGTTTAAATACGTGCTAATAACCGATGGTTGTCGGTTTGTTTAGCAATTTGCTATCGACGGATGCTCATTGCGTGATAATTATACTCAGTGTGCATGATATTGTGGATTTTGCGTGAGGCAGTGTTGCGTGGTCAATCAGCGTTAGCAGATATACTTGTAAATTTTGAAGGCGCCATTCATATCTCAGGAATGACTGAAGCTAGAGCTGTCAAATTTTGCGCATTAGGAGACTATGTCAAGTCTTGCCAAAGGGATGATAAATCACCCTCAAAAGGGCATAGTTGGGCACACCGGCTCACATGACACATTTTTGCATGTGCAACTGTGGACTTAGAAAAATTTTGCCACAGCACGCTGTTAACTGAGGTCAACAATGCCGTTGACGGTGGACCTTTGTTTCTCACACCTCTGATGGTAGATGCCGGTGATGCTATGCACTAAGGCTTAAGCTTCATCGGTATGACTTGCTGCAAACTTGGTTGTATGATATATCGACAGCAAATTGACCAAGTGGATTTTGATTATTATCATTCACATAAGTGCTAATAACCAACATCTGTGTAGCAATTTGCTAGCGACTGACACTCGTTGCCTGGTAATTGTAGTCGGTGTGCAGTGCAATGTGGTCGATTTTGAGTGAGACGGCAATCTGCTGTCCATCAGCATTAGAAGATATACTTGTTCATTGTAGGGTTAGCCTTCAATTGCAGTACTTTATATTCCATGCGCTAGAAAGTCGTTTTTCTGTGTTGTGTTTTTGCTTGTTTTTTGAGTGCTCGCAGCTCAGTGATCTAATGTTGTTATACACACGGCACTTTTCAGTGTTTTAAGCTTTTCGCCGTGATGTTTTCTGCGCGTTTTTTTGTCGTCTTCATCTTTTTATCACACAAATCATTGCAATAATCTTGCAACTGTCTGTTATACTGATGTCTTTCACTTTTAGCCATTTTATGATGTTTATTGTTTTGGGACAAACTGTGTGGTTTTTTTAATACCATATTAGCATTCTGCATCATTATTCTTGGTACCGGTAACATTCACTTTCTAGTCGGTTAGTATGCAGCACGTGCTGGAAAAGTGCTGAGGTATTGGTGATTTTGCTATTGCTAAGCAGCCAATCAGAATTTTTTGACGCCTTATATGTGGTTATGCCACTTTTTTCTAACACTCTTTTGCACAAGCGTGTGCTGTCGTTGCTAAACACTGAGTGTTGACTCCATTGACATTTTTGTCATATATGTATATATATATATATATATGCAGTTGTGTAACAGTTGTCTATGTACCATAGTTCAGTATTTGAGAAACGATACCTGGTTTTTTTGGCTTTTCTGTTCGTTACACTTGTATGTCTGTGATTTGTTTTGCACCACTCCTGTCCAACTTGCAGGCTGGCAGATTCTTTGTCACCTGCCGGTACAAAAGAAAATTAGAACATCTTATTTTCTTCGTTTAAATGGTAAATGTGTAAAATATAATTTGAAGTATTCATATTAACAGAGTTTCTCGTAAAAACTGCCATGGTTGTGTGGTTTTCAACATTTATGTGAACTTCCACTGGAATTTCATTCACCAATTTAGCACCGGTGAGTGAGGGATTTGGCGAGAACCTCGTTGCAGATGACAGAGATTGCCCAGCATCTGACAGCGGTTGGACAGCACTGTTGTACACGACGATTACATTAGAAATTGCTCATTGTCAGTGCTGATCATGTTGCTTCGTTATGTTTGGCACTCGAATGTGTAATTGCTTCTTTTTTGCATACGTAATTGTAGCGGCATTCACTCAAATTATTGGCTGTGATTATATTTTTTTTCAGTTGAGAGCCATTTTTGTGTTTTTCATAGCTCGATGACCAACATGGTGGCAGAGAACTAACATGAATGAATCAACTGTACAGTGTTTTGTTGGCGTCGCTGGTAGGCAGTAGGTGCATTTGACGATTGTATTGTGTTTCTTTCTGTATTTGTTTCATCGTGCACCAAGTAGGGAACGCGGAACGCACACATATTTAGCTCCTCGCATGCTTGTGTTGTGACTGAGAGAAGATTCTCTCTCAGAAATGACCCACTTTGTGTCAAGCGAGTCGTAGAACCTGAACTTGGAGTCAGTCAGTCCGAGCAACACCAAAGCCAAAAGGCCCAACACCGGGCTCATTGTGAAGTCCATGTTCAAAGCCATCAGGCTTCAGACCAAGAACCTCAAGCCGGAAATCAAGTCCAGTAGTTGAGAATGGTGAATAATCAATAAGTGCACCTGGAAAGCTCGATGAATAAGGAAGGATCAGTTATTCATCAGTTGCTTGATGTCCATCTCACCTTGGACTTTACTGCTCCAGTCAGACAGTGGATTGACAGTCTGCGACCAAGACTGAGGTAAAAACTGAAACATTTGAGACCCTGACTGACACCAAGAAGGCATCATTATTATTGGTCTCTCAAGATTGCCGAGGATTTAAGAAAAAAAACGCTTATAGATGAATGAGCTCAGTTAAACTGCATGGCACTTGCAGCTGGTTCAAAATTAGTGAGTTATTTAAACCAGTGCATTGCAGCTGGGTGTGTTGATGAAATACATACGATAATGTCTCATCTGATGTTTATCCAACTCCAAGTAATGGTCATAATAGTTTGTATTCTGCTTTTTTTGCACCCTTATACTTTTTTGCCATTTTGTCATCACTGATTGTATTGAGTTGATTGCATTGATGTTTTGCATAGTAATTATTTGATCACAGACCATTCCCAGTGTTCTGTTGGCAGTTGTGTGCACATGTATATTTGCTTTAATCCAGTCACGTACCATTTACAATATAGTCTTTACCTTAAAGGCACGATATGATCTGAATTGTGCTGAAAGTGCCGTTAAACCCCAACCAACCGACCAGCCACGTACCATTCAGTGCATTTGGCTGTGTATCCAGATTATCAAAAATGTGGACTGCAGTACACGTATTGTAAATTACACGTGTAACTAGAAGGCATTCAGCGGAGTTCATATCTCTGCCACAGGGTCATCAACAGTGAGTATTAGCTGTGCTCATCCTAATCTCAACTTTCTGCTATTAAATCTTCCATAATCTATGTAGTTATCCTAATCTCATGATATTATACTGGTAACTTGCTGAGTTACCCTTCTAACAGACAGACAAACATAGGTAAAAAAAATTACTCTTGGCATCCAAGGCAATCTTAGATAGCAGACTTTGCCCCTGGTTTGCTACCCACGATTTGTACTTGGTTTTTAGCAGAATTTGTTTGGAATCGATGCAGTAGCTTCAGCTGTTATGCTACCTGATGGTGGTAATAACCACGTCACCATTTTCCATTGAGGGCCTAAGTCAGAAGGTACCAAACATGGTTTTAGAACTTCTGTCATAATAGAAACACGTTGACGGTACTATGCAACTTGTTAGGTACGATTCCTATTAGTGTTCCATAGTTACCAGATGTATTAGTTGCACTGTTTCTGAGATATCGAGCATGCCTATGGTTGCATTTGACTCGAAAACTGCTACGACCAACTAGCGTTCTGTAGTGACCTTAGGTCTAGATGGAACTGTTGTTGGGTTGCAAATCAAATCATATGCCACAGGGCACATTATGTGAGAACATGGTATCATCCACAAAACCGGAAGTACGTAGTGTATTGCATTGCCGTCGGAGGACATAGCCTCTGCCACGTTCAACATGCTCAGATTTGGCAAAGTTTAGCTATGTGGTTTATGAGACGTTTCGTTATTTAGGCCACTCTATAAGAATTCATGTTTACTTACTTACTTGCACTCTCACTCATCACAATACTCTACACCCCTCTCAGGGACGAAGTAATAAACTGTAGTAACTACTATTGTGGGTCTTGATAAGTTAAATGAGATCTCAGTTATGAGAAAGGCTATAATTCACCTGGTGACTTGTGTTACGAGCTGTTGGTCACTTGTTCCCATGTTTCTGACTGCTGTATCTGAGCATTCATTTACAGTGCTTAGCCAGCCATCACAATGGCATGTTAATAATACGACAATACCATTCTCATACAACACAGTTTGTAGTGTTTGTCATTGTCAGTGGTGTATGCGCTCATAACTGTTATTGCATTTTCATCCACAAATGGGGCATTTCAGATTCGATATTTGACTGACAATTTAGAATCTTCGACAAGGTGAGCTGCAACCAAGATTTTCTATCTAAAGTAAAAGTGGTTATTCGCATTTGAACCTTAAATAATGGTGGAAATTTTGCGATTAACTTTTGTGTGAGTACTTTTTAGGTAAGCATGCTCAAATGAAATGACTTAAATTGTTTATAGTTGATATCCTCTCACAAGTAATCCACAGCTGCAGTCTACTCTACAATATGAAAGTTTCTATTGATAAAGCCGTTGTCTACTGTGTGTGTGTGTGTGTGTGCTGGATTATGCAAGTCCTGTATAAAGCCAGATGGCAATTGCTGTCTGAGGTAAGGTACACCTGTATCATGTGCACTTGTGCCTGACTGCAGCCATTTATATCATTACTGATATAAACAGATTTTTTTTTGCTTTTTACATCGTGTCTAATTATTTGTTGACTGGTAAACTGAATGCATTTTGTAGGCTTGTTGATAAATGCTGGTTGCTATAGGAACATATGGACTAGATACACCTTGTTTGTGGATGAAATTGCAGCTTGTTACTGACCATATTAATATGTAACATTGGCAAGCTTGTCTAGTGGCTGTACATGGGTTGTGATACTTGTGCATATTTGCATCAGAATGTAAGTGTAATTATGGATTCATTACAGTGTACACTGCACAAGATCATGTTGCTGAAAAACAAGCTTTGGCATTTTTTTGTACCATTGTAGGCTTACTGTCTGGTGTCTGCCTATTTATTTCAATGTCTGTCAGTCGTCCATCATACGATACTAGTGTGATAAAATAACTAGGTATTTTCTCATTCTCACATATGTAATTGGTAATTTATGGAACTCAACTCATAAAGGCACTAAATGTAGGTTGTTGAAGGTTACTTCATGTTGATTATTGTTGTCGTAACATTCATCAGCATAACTACTAATTCTTCTTTTTATGGTCAAGATACAAAGGAATGGTGATTTTAGGGAAAGTATTGCAGAAATATTTGCCAACCAGCCTCCGCTCAGATGCTATGGAGCAGCTTATATGGAATATCCTCCCAGTCCCATGTTATTGATGTGTTGATGTCATGAAGGTCGTATTCAAATATACATGTAGTAAAAAAAGATTTGGCTTCTAGCTGATAAATTATAAACTGAATGACGGGGAGGGAAATTGGTGACTACTATTTTGTTTTTTTTTGCTCTGGTATTTTACTATGTACTTTTCTTAAAACCTTTATATGCATGCAAGCTAAATGCTAGGCTTTGCTACACATTTTCTACTTTACAGTGTCTTCAGCAGATTCTTGTCAGTTTCATTGTCTTTGGTGCAAATGTGTATGCTGACTGCTGTCCAGAATCTAAGAGCTTCATTAATTAACTAGAAATGCATGGCAAAGCCCAGTGTATAACCCGCTCAGCACCATAGTGTCGCCTCCTAGCAGATTCTTATCAAAACACTCAATTACTACAGAGAGTAATAACCCCACCCCATAGCGAACATAGCTGCACTAAGCATTGTAACGATTATTACACTGTCCGTACTATTTCTTACATCTTAAACTCCGGGGTCACTGAGCCGAATCTAGCCAAAATTTCACACTAGGTAGATCATTGATGATTAATTAATATGCTGAAATTGGATTTCCAATATTCTAATCCGTTTTCGAATGCCAGCATCCAAATGAATGACGATCATCATATTGCAGTTGAGTCGCAGCACAATTTCCATTTGTTAGCCTGTTCTCCGCCGAAACTACTGGACCGATCTTCACCAAAATTTTACACGATATAGTGGCATTATTAAATCATGAATCATGGCCATCTTGAAAATCGAAAAATTGCGATATCTCCAAAACCATTTGGCTGATATTGGTGAAATTTTGTACAATGACACGTATTAGTTCTCCAGAGCTTACCAGCTGTTCAAAAAAATAAAATTTTTAAAAGACGCCATCATTTAGACAATTACTAAATGCGATATCTCAGCAACTGTTTGATCAATTTTGATAAAATTTGTATGGCGATGCACATTAGTCGTTCTGACCCAATCTTTGACCAAAATTTTTAATTAAAAAATTGAAAATCCAAGATTGTGGGCCACGGCCATCTTAAAAATTGACAAAGTGATATCTTGTATATCCAATTTTGAAAAATTTTGCATGTTGGTGTAGATTTTGGGCTCCAGACCTTAGGCCTAACTTAATTAATAACCCAAACAGGTGAAGATGGAGATTTGAAATACAATTTTAGCAATGAAATAGCAAATATTTATGGTAAAAACTTTCCAGATTACAACCAAGTGTAAGATCAACTGCTGAGTCATAGCCCTAAAACAGCAAAAATCAAAATAATCGCTCAATTACAATCACAAAACACATGCGCTGGGTTTTTCATTTAAATCTGGCAATTGACAGATTGAAATGTAACAGCAATTATTTTGGTTATTGCTGTTTTACGGCTATGACTCAGCATACTTGATTGTAAACTGGGAAGTTTTTACCATAAATTCATTAGTAAGTAAGTAAGTAGGTAAGTAAGTAAGTAAGTTTAATGTTTCAAAAGCAGTCAGAAACCACTTGATTGCAGCTAGGCCTAGACAATTGCAATGCAAACAACAAAATACAATGTACAAGAT
>Ga0209782_1001492_pt1 | contig 12260 bp, 6 predicted proteins | sample WorMetmaBAHAMAS1_FD_187390 | JGI IMG/M metagenome (GOLD analysis project Ga0209782, IMG submission 187390) | Marine gutless worms symbiont microbial communities from Max Planck institute for Marine Microbiology, Germany - Inanidrilus... | ecosystem: Host-associated > Annelida > Digestive system >... | reverse complement strand
AAGCAACATCAATCTAACTACATATTGCTATGCGATTTTTCAAGTTCAAGATCGAAATAGTATTTTTGCTCATAATCAAGTCAACATCAATATCGCGATTTTGCTTGCCCAAACTTTCGATTTTGATGATACTGCTTTATTTCTATACGATTATATTAAAATTAGCAATTAGTCTTGTTGTCTTGTTGTCTGATGACTACACTCAGCGTATAGCTCGATATGATCGATTTTGCATAAAGCAGCATCGTGTGGTTTATCGGCATTACCGGCTCATGTCACAGCTGTGCCATCACTCGCAGTCTTTAGACAGCGCCTCAAGACATTTCTGTTTTCGCGCTCATTCCCTGCCATTCTTATCTGACTCTCAAACTATACGTACTCTTTTGTATTGGTGTGGACCTAGCAATAACCTCGTTATTTAGGCCACGTTAAAAATATTGATGATGATGATGATGATGATCAATTTCAGATTTAATAATGATCTCATCTGCACCGAAAAAAACTGTTTGCTAATTTTAATATAATCGTATAGAAATAAAGCAGTATCATCAAAATCGAAAGTTTGGGCAAGCAAAATCGCGATTTTGATGTTGACTTGATTATGAGCAAAAATACTATTTCGATCTTGAACTTGAAAAATCGCATAGCAATATGTAGTTAGATTGATGTTTAAAGTAATGCTCTTCATATATAATAGCATTAGCTCTGAATTGGTGATTATGGACTGTAAAAAACTTTGTACAGGATGGGCAGTAAAAACAATATTTTGAATTTGCTGTATTAATGCAACTGTTCGAGATACAAGTGTATCTGCTAATGCCGATAAACCGCACGATGCTGCTTTATGCAAAATCGATCATATCGAGCTGTACGCTGAGTGTAGTCATCAGACAACAAGACAACAAGACGTGATTACTGCAATTCCCTTTACTACATACAACCTCCCTAAATCTAAGTTTACCTGTCTCCAGCAGATCCAAAACTCTCTTGCATGTGCCGTTGTCAAAGCTCCCATTGTTTCTCTGGAACCAGCTTCGTCCTTCACTCTATCAACTTCATTTCACATCTGACTCTTCTCTTTGTACTTCCATCATTTCCACTGCATCTGTTCTATGTCCTCTTGTATCATCCATAACTTCCACTGTCTTTCACTCCCTGGCTTAAAACATCTTTTTTATAAGTCATTCCACCATAGACTCTTTTTCTCTTTCTTTAGGACTGACTTCACAGTTTCCTGACTGCTTCCGGTACTTATAAGACTTTTTGTTTGTTTTTAGTTTCTTGTCATTTTTTAGTTATGGTAGAGTGCAATAGATTAAACTGACTATGTCGGCTTTTGAACGCACTATAAATATTCCATATCTCGTCTAATCTTACTAGCTATCGGTTGTATCGAAAACACATTAGTACACAGATTGACACAGTCGGCTATTAGCACATGTGCACGGTGAGGATTAAACTCTGCTTGGTCGATTTGTTGTCGACATACAAGCAAGATTGCAACAAATACACAAGTCGAACAGATGGAGCTTGAGCCTTAATGTATAGCACCATTAGCATCTACTGTCATAGGCATGAGCAACATGGGTCCACTGTACTGTTGATGGCATTGTTGACTAGTGCTGTGCATGATTTCAAGATCAAGATCATATTTTTGCCCATAATTGTGTTGACATTACAATCATAATTTTGCTTCCCCGATTTAGATTTGCTTCATTTCGTACAATTGTATTAGAAATAGCGAACAGTTTTTGTTGATGCAGATGCAAGGAGATAATTATGAAATTTTCAGTCAACGTCCTCATTGTAAACATTAAACAAAAAGCAGAAATCACCGAGCACCAGTTAAAAACTATAAGTAACCAACAGGTTATGCCTGACAGCCTCCACATAACAAGTTCCATCACTTTTGAAACAATTTATAATATATGCATTAGATGTACTTACCTTTAATAGATGACACAGGACATTTACCTTCCTTGATAGTGCAGCAATCACTCAAAGCATCCATGCTGTTACTACTTTAGATGAAAATGGAAGTTACTTGCTTATTGGTAAAAGTGAGTTGATATAAAAAATTTGCTTAAATAAATTCACCATCAATTTTAGCATATAGGTGCATCTGAAAACCATAAGTTATATAAGTTACATCGAAACAAACCTAGGTTTCAGCAATAGACGAACTCTGAAAAGTCCTATTTTTTCGGTTTAGGTGTCTAAGAGAACACTGCGCCTTCTGGCAAATGTGATTGAACAATCTGTGTCTGGAGGAGATGTTTGCTGTCACTGCCATTACTTATTAGTGGTTCCAACAACTTTTCATCTTTTCAGAAATGCATTATGTATGACAGTTAATTGATCTGGTTTGCAGTAGAGTATTAAACAAAATAAGTCGTGTTGTTGCAGGTGATGATCGAAATCTGATTCTGAAGAAAGTTGAGCCATGGAACAGTGTCCGAGTGACGTTCAACATTCCCGTCGATGCTGCCGATCGATTGCGTAATCTCGCACGGCATCCGAACTCTGTGTTACGTGAACTGGGTGTGTTAGCAGTCCAGATCGGCAGTGATAATGTTATGTCTCTGTCTGATGGTGGTAACAGTAGTAATGCTGACGTGAAGCAGCCAGATGTCGTTGCCAGCAGTAGCAGTCAAGGCAGCTGTCAGTCATTGGCAAGTGACGTTTTCAGCGGAAGTGAACAGACAGTTAGCCAGCCAGTAGATTCAAGTGTTCAGCAGTTCAAGGTGCCAACAATGACCATGCCAAGTTGCTGTCCAAATGTTCTACTTCCACCATCTGGAGCGTCAAGAAGCATTGCAGTCGAGCATCCAGTTCGTGACGTAGTCCCAAATGTCGGGCAACCAAGACCCATTGGGCTGGTTCGATGGCCTGGCGTCATAGCAGGTTGTCCAGGCTCAGATGCTGTTGCAGTCCGTTTCGCCGTACCGTCAGTGCCCATGAAAGAGTTCTCGCCGGGCTTGTGCTTCATATCACCACTGAGAGCTGCTGTCAGCCAGAGTGTTGCATCGTCCAGCCCGTTGCTCGTCAATCTGCTTCAGACTCGGCGACAGCAAGGTGTCACGACTGTCCCTTGTCGGCCGGTCGTACCTTTTGACACCGGTGCTTTGGTATTGCCGCAGAAGCGACGGAGAAATAATTCAACGAGGAAGGCTAAACAGCCGCGAAACGATCAGGAATCGATTGTGCCAATGTCGGGCTTACAGTTAATCGCCGACAGTACAGCACACATGGCTGCTATGCCAGCTCAGATTTTACCCATTACAGTGCCATTTGCTGCAGAAAGTAGTTCAGCAGCAGGTGGCAGCAGTCCTGCTCCAGGAGAGAATGAAAAGGTTTATGACAAGAGTGAAGAGTCAGGAGAAACTCGGCACATGATCAACCCATATACTGGTGATCTAGAACTTGTGGATATTGCAGAAGATGATGGCCTTAGCATGTCAGTTTACTCAAGTACAGAGACTTCAGCCAGCCACAGCTTTGAAGCATCAGTTAAAACTGCAGTCGTCAAAAGTACTACACTGTTAAATAGTGATCAGCATGCTATGATGGTGAATGGCCTGCCCAGTTCCATGCTGAACAGACTGATTTCACCTATTGTAAAAGTGTCGGAGTCTGGTATACGTGCAGCAAATGGAGATCTACTGACTACAAGTGAAAATACTCCTCCAACAGAGGGTGTAACAGTTTCGTCGTTGGTTTCTGGTTCTGCAGCGGCCACTTCACTGAGGCATGTAGACTGGTATACAGCATCTCAGTCTGATAAGCATAACCACTTACAGCGCGATGCTGCTCAGTTGTTAATTGCCAGTGGCATGAAACAACCCGAGGTGGTGGAAAGCGTCAAGTTTTCTAACATTAATGTGCCCGGTGAAAATTTGGGTATTTCCAGTAGCAGCATCAGAGCGGAGACTCTTCATTCTGATGATTCCAGATCATTGACGATGAGTCCGTTCTGTACTGTTGGTCAGCCTTTCCTTAGTTCTTTGCCGAAGACTTGCACTGTGCCAGTGTCCTGTGTAGAGTCAGTTAAACGGAAAAGTTGTTCCAGTGGCATTCCACCGCAAAGCAGTAATTTCAGTACAGTTTACAGCGCTGTACCGCAGCTGAATACTTCGCAGACTGACCTCATACAGATGGCATTTACTCTGGCGAAACAGAATGGCAGTGCACTCCATGCGTCAAGCCTTGCTGACAGCTGGACTAAAAATGCTGGACTGCTGCAGAATAGTTTGCAGTCCTTGCATAACATTGCAGTCACTACGACTGGTATGACGTTCAATTCTTTGTCAATGACAACAACGTTGGCATCTTGTGCTCAGAGTGGAGAAAAGGATTTTGGTGGTCTTAACAGTACTGGTACTACCACAATGGTGTCATCGGATAAGTGCTTTTTTCCTGCAGTTTCTTGCTTTCCGCCGGAGCACCGCAGGAAGCCAGCAGTGAACATTGGTGGACTTGGAATTAACCCGGAGTCACAACTGCAGACTGGCACTTCAGGCGTGGTTTCTTCACTGGTGTCAACTCTGCCGGCTGTGAAGATGCTGACCTCAGCCACCATGCCACTGGAAGTAAAGACTTGTGTTGTATCAGTTTTACCAAGCACAGCACCCGGCCTTGTTACAGTTAACACCAGCATGGGTGCTGAGAGTAATCTGCTGTCAGCTAGCACTGAACAAGCTCCAGTGCCAAACACAGATGTAAAGAAGTCCATCCCATTGTTGACAAACTTAGCATCGTCGTCTTGGCCACTGATGCCAAATTTATTGACAGTTCCATTAGTTAACCCTGCCCCCCTCTCTGGAAAGGCCCCCCTCTCTGGAAGTCCATTATTGCACTGTGTTACTCGGGCACCACTAACTCCAGATGGCAAACTGGCCAGCTTGAGTGCGTCTGTTACAAATGCCAAGGGCAGTATTGTACCTCTTGCTGGAAGATTTTGCATTTCACTGTCTTCTTCTCAAGCTGCACCAGTTGTAACATCTGATGCAGATAAGCAGAACATCGAATCCACTGTAACATCTGGCATTAGGCCACATGCACTTATGCTGACCGATAACCTCGCCAGGTTCAAACTGTCAGTTCCTAGTAATGCCAGTAAATCTGCAGGAAAGCATGGCTCCGCTAAAGACCGTCGTGGAAGTTCAACTCGAGCAGATGAATCGACAGTGCAGCGTGGCAGTAGCAAGTCTCACCTAACTGTAGCACAGTTACTTGATATGGCAAAGAACGCGCGACTGCAGCAGACGATCTGTGATATTGAGCGCATTAGGTCATCTGAGCAACAGAACGAACCTTTGTCCATTGTCGTGACGTCCGCATCAGTACAGCCACAGCCGGCGCTGACCATATCGCCTCCGAAGAATCTTCTGCAGTTGTCCTCGCTTCCATTGCAGAGTAGTTCTGTTCTGCTGGCATCGCCTAATCTTAGTCAGCCTCAGCTCATGTCTGTGCGGTTATCCAGTTCTGCTGCAGGCAGCAGTTACTCATCTCCCACAGCCTCCACTTGGTTACAGACTTCTGCCAGTCCGGTCTGTTCACAGTTATCCTCCTCGTCCAGTGTAATTTCTCAGCCAACAACAGCAGTAGTGTCGTCGACCTACTCCTCACATCTCTCGGCCCAGCCGTTAAATGCCATTACCGACTTCAGTACAGTTTCTGGTCACTTAACTGCTGCTGCTCCTGTTGATGATCCAGGAAAAGTTTCCACCGAGTCTGCCTTTGGTAGTGATTGTTTAACATTAAACGCTGTCACGTCGTCCACTTCTGCATCTTTGCCAGTATCGTCATATTTAATGCAGCCACCATTACCAATTACGTCACCTCGTTATCCACTGAATCTGACCGAGTCAGTTAAAAAGGCAATGCGTGGTGTTGGCCTGTATCCATCACCTCCAGTATCCCCCACGACTCCGGTGCAGACCTTTGGTTCTCCAAAGCTACCAGAGATTCGGCCATATTCCGTCAGTGTTGCAAGCTCAGTTCCTGTGTCAGAACTTTCAGCAAAAAGGCCTGTGCATGATCAAAGTACACTTACGCTGTCAGGTGTGTCAAACTCTTCTGTTATGTCGTGTGTAAGTAGATGTGGTTCGTTAGAAGCACCTGTGACTTCTGCCGTACAACAGGCATTAACCACTGCCAGTAACTGCTGTGCACTGCCAATTGGTTCCACTACACTACATACTGAAATGATTGAGAATCAGACTACAACCAAGAATTACACTGTCATATCGCAGTCTTGCAGAGCAGATGCTCATGTGGCTCCTGTTATCGCTGTTGGTGCAACATCTACGACAGATTGCATGCAGATATGTGATTCGCTGTTGGTTGTATCTCAAAGTAATGCTGTCCGATCAGAATCGATGACTTCCAAATGTTCTGCATACATAAACACACCTGGTCCAACAGCAACAAGAAGTGTGCCAAATACGGAACAGACTTCATCTGTTTTTGTTGAAAACAGTAGCTTGCATGGCCATGCTGTCACTACTCACAGCAAGTTGAAGGACAGTTTGCATATTACTAAGACTGTGAATTGTCTTAATGGTGGATTATCAGCATCGTCGGGTGACTCAGATATGGAACTCCGTCCTGACATTCTGGAAGGCCTTTCATCAGTTGAGACAGATGCAGGTTTTTCTTCTCTACATTCATCCCCATGCTCTGCTGAACTGGCAAATGTACCAGATTCCACAAAAGAAACTAATATTGCAGTAGCAAATAATGCAGAAGTTGTCAATTGCATTACACCTGTTGATCATCGGCACAGCTGTGATGTAGTTCCATTGAAGCATGATAGCTGTTTGCATGAGGGGCATTTATCACTGCACTGTGACAGAATTACTGAAGATGGCTATACCAAAGCCATATCACTTGCTTCCCACGTAACAGCTGTATCTCTTGATAATCAAGTTGACGCTATGGCAACAAGCTCTATAGACCTTCCAGGTCAGAAGGCAGAAGCTGATTCATCAGATATGTTGTTGAAATATACTCTGCAGAAAAGGAACAGATTAGAGACAGATGTAACCAATGTTCGGTCAACGGCACGACGTAAGAGGCCAGCTGAACTTGATGCAAACAATAGTATGGTCAGTGATCCCTCAAATAATGTGGATGCTGCTAGTGACCAACGTGTAGTGACAACTGTTAGATGCGTCACTCGAATGACAACTCGCAGTAGTCAGCGTACAACTGCTTCAGTTACAGAATTGTCTAATAATGCTAGCAGTATTAGTCAGACAAAAACTGCTACTCAGAAAATGCCGGTGAAATCACCCGAGAAGCAAGGACCTGATACTTGTGAACCGTTGAATCATACACCTGATCTCGATGCAACGAAGTCTATAATTGTTGCTCAGCGACGGTCTACACGAACTCCTGTTGCAAAAGTGGCGGACTTAAAGAAAGCAGAAGTGGTAACTACATGCCAAGATGCAGACAGTGGCGTTAACCTTCGCTCTCGTCGGCATGCACAGAAGATGAACTCTGTTGATGCTGTAACTCCTCGGAAAAGGGCAGGTTTGAGAGGAATGGGTGTTGGCAAGGAGGACCCATGTTTAGGGGATTGTACAGAGAATGTCACTGCTGCTGTTGATGGATCGGCTGGCATTGAGATTAACGTGAATGACCACGAAGATAGCAGGTAAGGTCTTGTCATTTGTAGTTTTTAGGGCTGGTATGAAACAATTAAACATTTTAAATCGATTTAAATACAGTAAAGCCATGAGGCTGTACATATGTCATTGTATCGTTGCGACCATTTAAGATAAAACGAAATAGATTTTACCAAAAGGTTCGGAGAGATCAGGAGAATGAATATTATGTTGCAGTTTTTATGTATCTGTTAAATATTCTTTGCGAATTAGCTTAATATTATTATACCAATTTTTATACCGGTAAGTTGATTGATTGAGGTTTCACATCCCACTTGACACAAAATAGATAATTTCTGAGGCACTATTCCAGCCAAATATATCGACTGGTACTAAATAGAAACTAAAATTTACGAAACCTAGGCTAACACATATCACACGAAAACGGCTAAAACAAAACCAAGTCTAAAACTACACATTTATTTGTAACAACTGCTCACTTGTGTGTGGATATAATTGTGTACAACTGTTGTGAGTATACAACACAGCAACAGCATAGAACAGTTCAGATAGATACCGGTGTTCGATAGGGCTTAGTCTTAGGTGCAGTCCTTTTTCATGTTATTATATCCCCAATCAGTTTAATTGCAGGTACGTGTATGAAGGTCTTCAAGCTAACAAATTTATTACGGAATTTGCAAAAAAGGATGAAAGAAAACCGCTTTACATAATTTATGAAATATAAAAGAACAGCTGCAGCAGTATCTGAGTGCAGTCTGGTCTGGCATGCTGCTAGCAGACTGTTGTCGATAAGAATATTGATGGAGACATGGAGGCTTGAGTCCATGCAGAATGATGCCATTTTAAACAGTCATTGTAATAATGGATGCATCGTGTTATCCACAGACATATTAAATATTCTTTCTAGACTTCTTACGTCCAATTAGAACAGCAGAAGCCTTTGAAGCTATCGCTTGGCTTCCCCAAAGAACATGGCCGCTGGTCGAATTACGTTATTTTGACATCATTTTGTTGAAGTCAACAGCCGTCATCTTGCTGGTAGACGTCTTGCTTTACGTTGATGTTGTGCGAGCATAAATGTGAATTTAACAAACACGTAACACAATTGTCGAAAGATTTACATGACAAAATTTACACATCAGCGTAAAATAGATGTTGTGTGGAATACGAAAACCTGCGTCCATTAACACTACGTGAGTAATACACGTCAGCGACGGCCATGTTCTTTGGAGAATGGGGATCGTACGACGGCTTCAGCTTGGCTGACCAGCACGGCGGCTGTGGTGTCATCTCCTTGAATAGCTGAACATTTCAAGACAAGTTGTAGTTTTTTTTGTTATGGTAGTGCATGGGTCAGTGTGAATTGCTGCTATTGAATTAATCTGAGCAGATACCCAGTTTTATCAGAATTTTCAAGCTATGCATGTGAACATTGGTGACTCTGCAGATTCCGTCTACGGAAAATCTTAATAATGACCAGTATTTGTTGAAGTAATTTGAAAGTGTAACAGGGTCCAGTTCTTAAAGATGCACTGTAGTTGGACATAGTAATAAATGAAATCTAAGTGATCAATGTAAAACGGATTTTGTGCATTACAGAATTGTTGCTGATGCAAAGTGTGATGATTGTACAGGTAATGCTTCATACCATTCTGTTATGCTGATTCGACAGAAGGCTTAATTTGTCAGAAGGCTTGGTTACTGGTGGTGCTGTTCACAGTGTGGTGCATGTAATGAGAATAGTCGGCTGAATATCTACTAATGTTTCTCATACTGATGTTGCTGATGATGGCAGTCTTATGCAGTGTGATTCCACCAGACTGCTCCTGATAATTGATGTGGCTTACTGTTCTGTACCGATTTACCACCACAGCCATTGATATTCTGTAAGATTTTTTGACTGTTGCGATGTGGATGTAAATAAAACATGTTAAGATGTTGAGTTGATCATGATGCATTCTTGTATTCTTATATCTAACTTATTGGTTGTTATGTGCTCAGACTGGGCATGATTGAATATGTACACATGATCTTCATATTATTTGAAAGTGGTGCTTCTTTGTTTCATTGTGGACCAGCGACCAACTGAGATGGCTGTATACATTTAGTATGTGTATTAAACGTCTGTGCTGTTACATTGTATGATAGTTGTATGGCTGTGTTAAATTATGTCAAAACTTTTTGTTTTGGGTGTGCTGTTGCTAATTTATGAGAATTGAATACTTATTTTATTATCTGCTTTGTTGCACCTGTTTGGACTACTGTACATGTAAATCTATAATTATATGTGCATGCCATTTGTCAGTGCAAATTTCTGAAGTAGAAATACTTTTATGATTGTCAGCCTTAAGACATTCCGGTTCATTAAAGTGATTACCTGAACATGTTTCATTAATTATTTTTAGTGCAAATTTTTGTAAACGCGTTATAGATATCACAAGTGGCTCTGATTTTGATAGCATTTACTTTTGTGTAGAGTGCACAGATACTTGAAAATCGAAAATTTCAGTAGTGCATAGTCAACTGGAACACAGCTTCTTATATTAAGTGACCATACGAAAACCACATAGTATTTGCAGTTAGTGCTGTAATGATTCCATAATGTAACTTGGTGTTGTCTATAACTCTTGCACAAAATCTAGTAAAAAGTGGTAAATACAACCAGTTGCTAATATTATAAAACAGTTTGGTTTGCTTCCATTAATTTGGTAACTAAAAATGCATTGGCAAATCTTATTCTTATGCTTATTCTTGTTCTGTTGGCACCACCTGGTAAATACAGCCGAATGATCACACAACTTCCGATCAGAAATATGATATACACACCAAATTTTATCCCATATTCTTCTTTGTGGAATAGGAAGTCATCAGTTTAGAACTTTGTCAAAAATTTTGCCCAAATTGCTGTGTTTGTAAGTTGCCCCCTGTAAAAATTGGGGACAGTACCCCCAAAGCCAAGACGTTAGTGATGATCACCTGACATATATCTACAACAAATCTCCGATCTCCATTGGCGGGTCTCTGAGAATTAGCATAACAAAGACCATTGCGGTCATTATATAATTTGTGTTTTTTTGCCCCCAGATAACACGGGAGGGTCCTACAAAAACTAATACCTGCCTATTAAACTAGCACTTAGATGACATACATCTGTAACAATTTCCCTATGTTTGTTGGTGCATCTCTGCGATTAGTCTTTGAAATATGAAAAAAAATCATTAAAACATAACTCATCTATTCTGCCACATATGGAGTGAATGGGTTAGTAACAAGAATTTCCATAAATGCAAGTTTACTAAGTGATATTATGCAAAGACTGGTTGTCAACTTTTATTAAAGTGGTTAGATTAATAAAATAATGGTGTTGATAACAGCACTTAGTTATTGGTCTGTGTGATTTTTGATGTATTGAAATTTAGTGAGTTATATTAATGACATTATTTTTCATAGCATACTGGTATTGCAGCATACTGATTTGATGCTTTTCTATTGGCATCATCTGCCAGCCTTTTGTTTCTGTATTTTGGTTGCTGTTATCATGGCCAGCAGCATGTTATCGTATTAACTGAATAACTGAACAGCTACATATGATATTTGCAATGTGTTCCATGATTGCATTGGGTGCTGGTACTGGAGAGCCAACATGAATGAAGTAACGACGTCCCTTGCCTTGATAATCATTTATTGTTACATACAGTTTGTGCCAATAAAACACAATCCCCTAGAAATAATTCTGTATGTTAGCGAAGACAGCAGGGTATTCAGCCAAACTTTCGGAATGTGAGTATTTGCACAACTTACCTTGCAAATTTTATTTAAACAACTTGTATGGTTCAACTGATACAGCAGTTTAAACTGTTGAAGTGAACATGCAGTTGCACATTGAATATTCACAACTAATAAATCGCACTGAGCTGCCAATAGCTCACTCTCAGATTGTTTAGAATGATCACCATTTGCAGTAACACCATCGAAGTCTGTTGCAAAATGATACGATTGCCTTAATAATATATTCAACGAACTCTTGCAGCAAATCATTCCATGGATATCGTCAACAAAACTTCTTTCAGATCGGCAATGTTAATCATCTTGACATGTATGTCGGATGTACGGCCGAGTCCCGCCGAGATCGATAATTGTTACCATGGTTAGTTCACCTATGTTCGCTATGGGGTGGGGCTGTTAGGCACTCAGGTGATCAGTAAGTAAGTATTAGCTAGGGGGCGATACTACGGTACCGAGCGGGCTATACGCTAGGCTTTGCCATGCATTTTCTAGTTCTTTTGGTAAGATGATATAGCCCACCTGCGTACAGAATTTGACAGCTCTAGCTATAGCTTCAGCCATTCCTGAGATACGTATGGGGCCCCCAAATTTAAAACAAGTCACGTGACGTAACCACGCCTCTTTTCAGAAACATTTTGTCCGAATGCTGGGAATATGCTACGACTGACTTGTGTACCAAATTTGAAATCTCTACATTGACCCACTACAAATATATGAAAGGCGATGAAAAATGCAAAAATTTTGGTGGTTTGGTGGGTTAGGGGCAGTGGCGGCGCTAGGAAAAAATACTAGGGTAGGCTTTAGCCCACAGTATGGCGAGCGCGGTAGCGCGAGCCTATA
>Ga0209782_1001491_pt1 | contig 12266 bp, 10 predicted proteins | sample WorMetmaBAHAMAS1_FD_187390 | JGI IMG/M metagenome (GOLD analysis project Ga0209782, IMG submission 187390) | Marine gutless worms symbiont microbial communities from Max Planck institute for Marine Microbiology, Germany - Inanidrilus... | ecosystem: Host-associated > Annelida > Digestive system... | reverse complement strand
GCACTAAGACTCACCCATCCAGGCCCGTAGCCAGCTGTAAATCAGCGGGGGGAAAGCTGCCATAGAGGCGTGACCATATACCGCTAGGTATTCTAGTTAGTTGTATGAGAACAATTGTAATAACACTGTCAATAGCAGTCATTTTCAAAGTTTTACACCAATTTATTATCAGTGCACCACTAAGCAGTGAGAATACATAATGGACTGCCATATGGATTGTCGTTGGAGGATTTATTGGCATACAGAGTTTTAGCTTATGTCAGGACAAAGGGATGAATTCACAGATGTCATTTTAAAGGTGATTTTAAAAATTATTAGCTGGTCACATGCGCTTAGGTTTTCCTGCATTTTATTTTAAAAATAATTTTTGGGTATAAGTGGGTGCAGATGTTCTCTGTGGTAACCTCATAACAAAAAAACCACTCTATGCATTTAAATGTTCAGCTGCGATACACCAGTATTGCAGACACACATGCACACAACCTGGTGAACAAGCTGAACCATTATCGTGATCGGCTAAAAGTTGTTCAAGCAACCTTTAGTAACAAGAAGCATTTGAAAAATGTTGGGCCCATTCGTCACAACGAGCCGCCTCACGCCCATTCACCAGATGTCGCTAGTGGTACTGTGCGCACCGCCTGCGCATCGATGTCCACGACAACGACGACAACGACAACGCGTGACAGAGGGGACCGCTATGGCCCCATGGAACGGGCCCAATAATCACGGTGTACATAGTTAAAGTTGGTACGATGTGTGGTAGTTAAGGAATGTTGGATGAGCTGTAGTTGCTGATGATAAAGTTGCTGGTTTCTGCTGTGTCAGTCCGTTGATGCTTAACACGCAGCGACTGAGCAGTATGGCATTCAACCTGAGAGACGGTAGTGAAACTGACGAGTCTAAGCTTTCACCGATGATGAAACGACTCGCTGTCAAGTCAGTTATTCAACTGTCTTTTTTACCAACAGTTATTGCAACAGTTATGTAACTCAGCTGATGATCATGTGGAACCCCGATAGCTGTACACATTAGTAAACATCTGTATCATTAGCAGTAACTGTGGTTGGAAGTCGGCTTTGATGGTAAATTTTTCTTCTTACCAGGGCTACTATGCATCCTGTTAAAAAAGTGGAGCTTTGCAATGACTGAAAACTTGACAAGTGTTCATGTAGCAAATGATGAACAATGCTGTGGCACATTATCAGCAGCAGCCCACAGACCAATGGTGTTGCTTTTCAGTGGTTGAAATCACGAGGCTTGTGACTGTACAAAGCAGCAGCAACTACACTGTGTCTCAAAAAATGACACTGACGTTGCACAATATAACTTGAACGCACATCATCGAATGGCAATTTGTTATCCAACCTTTTGTAACTAACTCTCTGCAATACCTGCGGAAACGTGAACCCAAGTTATAGTGTGCTACATCAATGTCGTTTTTTTAGACACAGTGTAGTGTTCAGAGCATGTGTACGGTACTCAAAAAATCACTGTATTTTGTGTTGGTATGGCTACACATGTCATAGAGTTGTTTTTACCATTGTTCTTGCTTTGCATTTAAGTTCTTTGACACTGTTGGTTGGGTTACAGAAAAGCATTCGGTCTGAACAATTGAGTGACTAGCATCATTATCTGTATGGAGTGAAGTGTAAATGGTTTGCGTATGGTTCACCTAATGCCACTGCCACCCTGTCTTTACCTGCCTCTTTAAAATCGAGAATGGTTTTACCTTTCTGTTGCTGGCTTACCCAGGTAGTTCTGTAAAAGAGGCCATTAGGGTGCTACTGTTGTACTGACTTTTTCTTATACCAAATACCACTACTACTACTACTAGTACAATTTTATGGCCATTATATGGGACATGCTGCATTAGGTGGCATTTCCAGTTAAGTATCGTACTCGGAGATTTTGTTGGAGCAAAGTAAGTTTACTGCCTACGTGCTGGTGCTGATGGCAGCTGTAACATGTTTGCATAGGGAGAAGACACCATAGAGTTCTCATCTACACCTGCACCATCTCTATACTGTACTTCTCATGCCAAATAATATGTCAAAAACATTTTTAGCTTTGGTTTATACCACGCAGTGCTATTCTAGCACGGTATATGCCATCGTCGCATGTCGGTGTGTGTCTGTCACATGCCTGTATTATATCAAAACAGTTAAACTCAGGATCACACAAACAGTGCCGCATGATAGCCCAGAGACTATAGTTTTCTGTTGACAAAGGCAAATTATGAACGTGGTCACCCCCAGTGGGGGCGACTAATGCAGGTGGGGTAGGTTAAAATAGGCATCTTTTGACAAATAATTTACTGTAACTCGAAAACAGTTCAAGATAGATGCATAGCTTCTGTAAAGTCGAATAGGATGTCATATGCACTCTGTCGAACGGTTATGTTGCTGATGAACATGGATGACCCATAACCTCCCCAAACCACACGAATTTCTCCATTTTTTGTCACCTTTTATTTTTATAGTGGGTGAAGGTAGAGACTTCAAATTTGGTACACAGGTCGATCGTAGCTAGTCCCAGCCTACGGTGACATACCATCCCTGCAAGAGGAGTAGTTACGTCTCGTGACTCAGTTTAAATTTTGGAGGCCCTGGCCATATCTCAGGAATGGCAGAGACTAGAGCTGTCAAATTTTGTATATCAGGACACTATGTCTTGCCATAGGATGATAAATCACAAATCACCCCAAAAGGGCATGGTTAAGCCCACGTGATTCGATTTTGCATGCGCAACTATGGACTTAGAAAAATTTTGCCATAGTACGCCATTAAGTGAAGTCAACAATGTCATGAACGGTGGACCTCCGTTGCTCACACCTATCAATCAATCAATCAATTAGTCAATCAGTTTTATTGACGAAAGGGTAGATAAACCACTGACATCGTCATAAAAATAAACGTAAATAAAGCTGATATAAGCACACATACAATAATAAAAACAACTATGTATAGTGCAAAAATCTATGACGGTAGATGCCAGCGATGCTATACACTGAGGCATAAGCTCCATTGGTACGAATTTTTTGTGGATTTGTTGCAAAGTTGGTTGTATAATATGTCGACAGCAAATCGATCAAGTGGAGTTTGAGTCTCACCGTGCACAAATGTGCTAATAACTGACAGCTGTCGGTCTGTGTAGCAATTTGTTATTGACTGATGCTCATTGCCTGGTGATTACACTTGGTGTGCAGCATGATATGGTCGAATTTGCCTGAGGTAGCAATGCATGGTCCATTGGCATTAGCAGATATACTTGTCCTACCTATGTTTGTTGGCCTTACTTGCATGATCCTTGCATTTTCTACTATATATGTACAGTGATAGTGTTGAATGCATGAGATATTTCGCGAAAGTCCGATTGTTTCATTGCATTTGTCATGTGACAGGCAAATGCCGAGTTTGCTACAGTCCTTGAGCTACATATTCTGCTTCCATGGCCTCATGTGTGGTCCTTTCTGCTTCTACAAAGACTACATTGCTTTCATCGACGGAACAAACTACAAGTCTCCTAAACCAGTACAGGTTTGTTTTGTGAAAGTGATGGTGATAGTAGTAGACACAGCAGTTGTGTGATACTTAACAATATCCATGCACGATATTCACAGCCGCTGCTTTTGGCATAAAATTGTTTCACTGCCATTTATTGGTCTGTTTGCTTGTGTACAGCATAACTCAAAGAAACTTATGGGTGGATTTTCATGAAATTTTAGAAATGGGTAGGCTCGGTGCCAGAGAAGAGTTGATTGATTTACAGTTACAGGCAGTTAGGGTTACCCTGTTACAGTTGTTTGTTTGGTTTAGTGGTAACATCATTGGTTGCGTCAACAAAGTTACTCTATGTTGAGCCCGGTTAGTACTGGGATTGGTGTCCTGTGTGGCCAACTAGGTCAACTCAGCCTTTCATACCTCCAAGGTCACTAAATCGAGCCTTAATTGACTGGGGTAAAGGGTAAAGCAGTATAGCAGTTTGTGCTAGAAGAACCCTTACTGCTATGGGAGCCTGCATGCTATATGGGATCACACACAGGTAGAGGTCGCATCTTCCCCACTTACCCCGGCGATAACCAGTGGGTACTCGATTTATCTACCAATTAAAGCTGATCGACAGCTTACGTGCGACACGTTGAATGCCCCTGATTACTGACATACAGACAATTCCAATGGACTGGTAATGGTCATTCACAATTACCATTGGCTGAATTCCGCAAGCCGAGTCCTAATATTGACCTGCTCTGCACGACTGGTTCAAACGGGAGAGCGTAAACAATTTTCACTGTTTGACCTTGTCCTTTGACCTACGACCTTGACCTACAATCCCAGGCTAGCCAAGGTCAAGATCGACCCTTATGCCAAAAATCAAGGTCAGAGGTCAAACGGTTCAAACAGGAGAGTGCCCACAGCAAACGGACACACACGCACATACACAGACAAACAGACGGACAAGCACACACACGGACACTACCAAATGTATTATCTCCCCTGCTACGCGCTCGATAATTAAGGATGAAAAGCTGAGTAGACTTAAAGGTGAGAATGTCACGTCTGCCAGGTGGCATGTACCTGGCAGGTATGCCACACCATATGAGATGGCAGGTTGGAATAATAATGCCATGGCATGTGATCACTGTGTACACATAGCAATGAGGCACGTTTGCTAACTGCTGTATTCTATTTATTTTAGCAGTGGTGCCAGTATACACATTTCTGAGTGCTGTGTTTGAATTTCCATTCTAGCTGTAATGCAGCATATCAAGATGCTGTGAATGACTCGATGGTCTAGTGGCTAAGGTATTGGACTGATGCTTAAGTGGTAGCGAGTTTGAGCCCCAACCACCGTGCTGTCGAGTAACAACCTTGGGCAAGCTGTTCACACCCATGTGCCTCCGTCACTAAGCAGTATAATTTGGTACTGGCCAATGGGCAGTGACGCTCTTCGGCTGAAAGTAATGGCAGCCCACCTCCGGGTGGATGGCTCAAAGTCACCTGTGGGCTGACTGCCTCTATACTGGGATCAGCTCCGGGCCCCGTGCTCGGTAAAGAGTATGGGAGAACTTTACCTTTACATTGCTGTGCCACTGATTGCAGTATTTTTTGTTCAATTGACAGAACTCTAAAACAGATAACCATCGTGCAAAACTACCGCCACCAGCACCTGGCGTGAGTGACATCTGACATTGTATAATTACTTTAGAGTTAGACCAGATCTTGGTGCTAATTCTGGACCACATTTGGTCCACTGTAGATCGAATCGGTGCCGTCTATTTTCGTACATCGGCACTGGTCCAACAGTACCAGTAACTAGTGCTTGCAGCACTTGTTTGACATTGGCTCATCGTTGTCAACGTCGGCGATTGCCCTTCATGCTGAATTTGATCAATGCCTAGATGAGCCGATGCCATCAGTCACACTACTACAGGATTGAATTACCACCATCAGCTGCAGAAAACACGGCACATTTCATTTCCATTCATCAGTAATGGACGGGTACTGACTTAGCCGGTCCAGATGACATGAAACTATTAAATCAGGCCACCCCAGATGTGGTGTTAGCTTGAATACTTGAATGTGAATGGAGGAGTACCTTGTAAATGTTTGTTGTCGTTGTTTTTGTTACGGTCATTATCGTCATCATATTCCAGGTGCTGCTGTTGTTGGTGTTGTTGGTTTATTTTAACATACTTTAATATACATGTTAAAGATATTTTTACCGATTTTTATCAAAATTTTGTCAGTGTAGTTTTCAGTTAATTTTACTTCGATATTTACAATAGATGACTAGATTACACTTGAGTAGAAAAAGAACATGGATTGTACATTTACGTCTAGTAGTATTTAATTAGTTGCCTGTGTGTGTGGCAGCTTGTTTTGCTGAAGAAGCTGTTGACGTGCATTATCTTTGGATTCTCCACAGTTGCTATTCTGCCACGTATGCCTTCCACACTACTTACTGGTCAGCAATACGTTGATATTTTAGTGCTATATTTTATGCTACATCATATGTATTTCAGCATTAGTTTGATGCTAAAGAAGGGATTGCATATAATGTAGATGGAAGGTCATTTATGCACCCTGATTTTTTGGCTTCTGTGCTATGTAAGTTGATTACTTACTTACTACTTAAAATATTTAATAAACATTAACTAGAAAACATTAAAGGTTATAACATGAAATAAGGGCCAGTTGAATTTGACATTTTCAGAAATTCACTGTGAAGAAGCATGATTTTCCTATGAGTTTGGTTAGTCTTATGAATACTTGGAAAATTTATTAACCAAATAGATTGGCAGCCGCAGAAAGTCTAGACTGTTTGCTGCATATCGATGGCAGTATGACGTTAATGACAGGGCTGCAGCAGTAGTTGTACTAAGATTTTCAAGGATTTCAACATTCACAGATTAATTATTTGTTGCCAATTATGGAGAAGCAGAGTTGCGATCCCAAATTGAATTTATTGACAAATTTTTCTGCAGTATATATAATGTGTATCTGTTGTAATGTTAACAGGTCCAGAGTTTGAGGAGCAGAATTTCTTTGTCCGAAGTTTTCTTGTTACATTGCTTCCAATATTGCAGCGACACAAGTACTATGTTGCATGGAAACTCGGTATGTGCGTATGAATATATATGCTTCGATCTTGTGCACCCTGTCATTGCAGCTATAGTGTAGTGATTAAACTGAAATGAAGTCAGCCTTGGTGACTTGCTATCACTTATTGTTGGTATCATGAAGTATTTTTCACCAGAATTGTTCTGGTACTCTTTCAGATGCTCACTTTACAAGCAAACGCATTCACAGGCCATGAAACTGTGAACTGCACTACATTAAATGGCATCTTTCTGTAGTATCCTATTTTACAACTAGCCAGAAATTATTTGGAAAATCTCTGCAAATAATTTCTGGCTAGTTGTGAAACAGGATACCACAAAAAGATGCCATTTAATGTAGAAATTATTTGCAGAGATTTCCTGTGTTACTTGCAGGCGAAGCTGTAAACGTGAGCTCTGGACTTGGATACAACGGCATTGACGAGAAAGGCAAAGCACGATGGAATCTGGTGGACAATGCCGACATTCTGCAGATTGAAGTATTGAACGTCATCTTGTATTTATAGGAGACATTTTAATATTGTTATAAATTTACAGATGCAGACAGATTTTGTGACTATTTTCCGGTGCAATTGTCAGCGTGAAATTCCAAAATATTTCTTAATATGTTACACTATTGTCTTTACATTCTGTTATTTTAACCAGTGCCTTAGACTTGTCATCACCACTGCTTTTAAAACACATCTCTTCAACTCCAGTTACACGTCATGCCACTGACGGTCATCCATCGGCGCCTTTGATTTACTCTTCCGTGACATATGGCGCCAACTAAACAAATTCATGTTGATTGATTGACTGATTGGATTTCTGACAGAACGAGCATTGCTCTATTTGCACCCATTCATCCTGTATGAAACTGGTACCAATGGCAGTGCACGTTATAAAAAAGACGCTTGATAGTCAGGTAAAGTATGGCAGGCAGCTTGGCAGTGTAAGTTTGCTGTGATGCTGCTGACGTTGATGTAATTGTAGTTGAGTACGAGCGTGAAGCAGATGCTTGATCACTGGAACATGTCGACAATGGTCTGGCTGCGCTACGTCGTCTATGAGCGCTGGCGCAGCGTCGCCGGCGTCTTCTTCTTCAGTGCAGTTTGGCACGGCTTCTATGCAGGGTATTATCTGACGTTCCTCGGTGCCGCGCTCGTCCTCGAGACTTCGAGATTGGTCAGTCGGCAGTTTCTGCTAAATGCACACACGTACACCACTGGCAACACCATTGTATGAATAGACTTTCCTGTCTCCCAGTCGTCACTGTCAAAGCACTGGAGGAAGTGCTTCGATGCTGAAGGAATCTCAGAACAATGGCTCTAATGGTAGAAAATTGATAGTTGACTTTATCCTCATCATATGCTACTAGAATATAGAGGGAAGGGCATTGCTGCCTTATGCCAGCTGTGAGCTCCGGTACCTGTACCCTAGCATTATGATAGACATTGGGCAGATATTGTTCTAAAGCTGGGCAAAAGTTGCAACTTTACTTATCGTGCCCCGAACGGTGGTATGCATGTCGAAAGAGAAGCTGTTTTATTGCTTTGTCAGTAATAAAGCTCTTTTCATGTCATAATTCTGTTTATATTTTATGCACTCAAACACGCGAGATTATTTTCACATAGTTTACAGTTATTGTGTGATGTGCACAGATGCGGAAATGGTTAAGGCCGCATTTTCAGTCTACAGCTCGCTCGGCGAAACTGTACACCGTTATGACATTCTGTGCAACACACATCTGTATGCCATACTTTGGCTTTCCATTCATGCTGCTCGAGTTTATTCCATGCATCAAAATATACAGGTACTTTGTTGTGGTTTGGCATAGTGGTATCATTATTCGTCACATGAATGATTACTATATTTTGAGCCCAGTTAGTACTGGGATGAGTGACCATCATTGGGCAGGTATACTACCTTGGAAGTATCCAAGCCAGCTAGCCTTGCATTCTTCTGGGGTCGGTAAATTAAGTACTAGCTTCAATTTCCTGGGGTAAAGGTGGAAATGTCTCCTCTGCCTCTACCTAATATTATTAGTAAGTAGCACATTTCTGATTTCAATATCACATGTGGCATGTCGGAGATATACACTTTGCCATCTGACTTTTGATGTTGCTGTTAGATGTTACTTTGCCCACAGGAGTGGTGCAGGATATAGTGATCAGCATGTTTGTCTGTTTGTTTGTTTGTCCACTTGCATATATCTCGGAACACACACCAGTTGTTTGTGCTTGTCGACTCTGGGCTTGGTTCATTCATCCATACTCTTCCTTGGTTGCATGCTGGGGTGAAGTCTTCTATCTACAGTTTCCTTGTTATGACATGTTTCAGGAGTCTGTTCTTCTGGCAGCACATTGTAGCCGTCGCGCTGTTGTTGGCGATGATTCTGCCGCCTGCACGGCGCAAGTCCTCCGAGTAGTTTGCTGGCAAAGAACACATGCTGTCTGTGTAATTGTTTCCATGATGAATGTACTGCAACATGCCGGTTTGTCAGTGTGTGTGCCATGCCTGTGCACCCTAGGGCTGCCATGAGGGCCACTACTCCAGTAACTTTTATTAGTCAGTATTCGATAACTCTGTTAGTAGTCATTTCTCGTTGGAAATGTCTGTTTTCTGCATCAGATTTATTGCAGTCTGTCAAAATTTGGCTTTATAGTTCACAGCTTCCTGCCTACTGAGCGCAAGAATTGATTTTTCTGTATCTTTTTCTGCGCTTCCGTGAGCCTGGTTGTATTACTGGAGAGGCATGGAACTTGTGACTCGAAGCTCGCCATATTGACTCCTGGTCTTAACGCTTTCAAGAAAAGTTGTTTGCACACATGCTGCTGTCATTAGTTGGTGCTGGTCCAAGGGCAGTGATGTCTTATATCTGGGAAGGTAACCGTAGGTCAGGAGTTGCACTGGCCATGCATTACACCCCATCTACATTCCTCCACAGAGTATGGCATCATTACCATTACCGCCTTAGGTTGTGGTTTCAGGTCTTGAGATCCTATGAGGACCTCTGTCGGCTCTAGTAGATGCCACACAAGAACTTGTGGAATTAATGAGTATTAAAGTACTTAGAGTACTCGCTAAGCTACTCAGAGAAGTACTCGACTCCAAAAATAGCCTGGTAGCGGCCTCCTTAGTGAACCTGTGATGTAGATAACATGTTTTTTGCTCTTTTTATTTGATTGTCTGTATGAAGTCTAGTAGTTTAACAGTCTTAGTGACTTAAAAAGTCACGTGACTATGTGGTTAAAATTTGTCCTTATTTGGCAGTGAGATATGCCAGTCGGCAACTTTGTTGCGTCTTCTGATTGTGTTGTATTGCTTTTTGATGTCTGTGTTCATATTGTGACCAGAGTGTCATTTGACTGACTATTTTTTCACAGTTCTATTTAATGTGTGTGCCAACAGTTTTAGGCATTTTTTCGTTGTCACCACATTTGTGTGGAGTTATACGTAGTTATTTATTGTTGGTTTTTATTTGCTACCAAATGCTGCTAGTGTTTATAATCAAAATCTGTCACTGATCTGACAGCAGTCAAAGTCGTTTGTTTATTTTGCTTTTGTTTCTTTTATGTACATAATGTTCTATTGTTGTTTTTTAATCATTTTTGCACTTTATGCATTTGTCTTTTGTTTTGTTTGTGATGGCATTATTCAGTACCCTCCATAAAGGGAGTGATAGCCCTTTTCTCAGCAGTAATTGGTCAGTTCAAAAGGTTAAGATCACTTGCCAATTTTCCATTTTTAGGCTAATTTTTCTGTTTTCTGTTAGTGATTTTTGTTGTTGTTGCTTCAGTGGCAAAAATGCATGCTATTTATCCCAAAAGGTTTGGTAAACAAGTGGAGATAGAAAGTCAGTGTGGAAATTGGTTAGCCCAGACTTATCTGAAGAACTGCCATATGAAATGGAGTTTATCTATACTTTTTTGGCCCGTGTCTAATTGCTTGTTGTAAAGGCCCGTTTAGTTATTTTTATCTTATAGTTTGACCAAAATATGTGTACAGATAGAACCAAACAGAGGTACTTTGAAATTTATGCAAATATGAATTACATGATGATCCATAGAAATGTTGCAGAATGTGTAGAATATGTTAGAGGGCCCGTCAGTAAATAAAGAATATTTATCCGAGATCCAGTTTTACTCGATATTTAGTGAACTTCCGGTGACGAGCAGTATGGTTGTAATCATAACAGTTTGTATGAAAGTTGCAAATTTACAGGTTTCCCGCAAATAAAAGGACAAAGTGGGCTGAGTTATCGAGGTACTATTTATGCATGTTGTTTTGTAAGGTTATTTTCAATTATCGAAGACTAAACGTAACACAATAGGAAATGTTGTGCATTGACGCCTTTACTAAGCTTACCATATTTCACCGGAAACAGAAATAACATGGAGATATTCTTATATAACTGACGCGTCCTATTACGAGTGGTCTGTGGAGAACATCTTTGTGGTTATTATGGCCACAGTCATTATGGCTTTATTCCCGGTGAACCTTGGTTGGCCAGCTGCTCTGTATGATTTTCTAGTTGCCAATGTATTTCAGTCCAACAGTCTCCATCAACTACTACTTTAGTCCGGATTTTCCTCAGCTCTGTTCAGTTTATCTCTTGTCCCTTTGAAAACTGGTGACAGCACACGAAGCATATACTGCTAGTTAGCAGGAATTTTTTGTACAGTCGTAATTATGGACATAAATTACTAAACCATTCCATACCAAGATTCTTTCTGTTGTAATCATTTTTGATGCATGTGTTCAGATCCAGCTGCTGTACCATATATTGTAAGCCTTTAACATTGAGTCTAGATTGTGTCTGATCAACTTGCAGTTCATTTCAGTGACCTTCACAGCTATTACAAGTACTTTCTCCTCTTTAGCTGACTGTTGATAGGAAGTATTATCATCAAATCACAACTTTTCTGCCCCACAATGTTGGTGGTGGAAACAACAACTAATGCCACAACTATCACAGTTGTATGCAGTAAACAGACTTGTATGGCGACCTTGTAGTAACCATGATATGTTATAGCACCATATTAGTGGTCATATTATTATGATTTTTATATATAACTAACAACATGAGTGATTAAAAAATTAACGTAACTTATGGAAGACATGTCAGTTAAGACAGAGTAATGGAAATTATGAAAAATATCTGAGATTTGCTAACTGTATACTCATGGTCCTGATATTACAATGTAACATTATACAAGTTCGGATTGAAGTCACGTGATGGTTACTTCAAGGCATCATAATTTGTATGTATCTGCTGAAAGTAACCTTATATTCCATGTAGCGTCAAACTCAGTTTGGCCCATTTACCACGATAGATCACATGGCCCATGGTATACCTGTTGGAATTGAAGCCAGCCAGCGACCCAGGCAAATTTTGCCAGGGCATCCCTCCATGAGTAGTTGCAATGGTACTGGCAGTGGTCGGAGTCGCAACTATGGAAGAAGCAGCAAGTTCTGATTAACAGTAGGTCCTGTGACCATGACTGCTTGCATGCTGCTTCAGGTCCAGTTTTTCCACAGCAAATTAATCTCCCATTAATTTAATCTGGCATTAAATCCGGCAGATAATGATCAATTTACTCAGATGTCGTTTTTCCACCGGCAGTTCGTCAATTAGGACGATTTAACATTGAGTCTAGATTGTGTC
>Ga0209782_1001490_pt1 | contig 12271 bp, 10 predicted proteins | sample WorMetmaBAHAMAS1_FD_187390 | JGI IMG/M metagenome (GOLD analysis project Ga0209782, IMG submission 187390) | Marine gutless worms symbiont microbial communities from Max Planck institute for Marine Microbiology, Germany - Inanidrilus... | ecosystem: Host-associated > Annelida > Digestive system... | reverse complement strand
TCACTTCACTTTTTGGATTAAGTTCGGCTGAGTCCGATGTTTGGTCTCAGCGAAAGACTCAGCGAAAGACTGATCCAAAAAGTGAAGTCACCCATTGTGACTGTAACAACTGTCAGCTTCACTAGTTAAAGCTGCAATGCGGCCTAAAATGTGACAGCCACACCACACAAGTGCTGCCACCTAGCAACTGTTGTTGAATCAGTTTCAAGCCTGAGTGATGATACAGTACTTCTTAAACCTATTAGTGGCCCACTGCTGCTTACAGGGTGCCACATATGAGCAAGCATACACTGCAGCAGGATGGCGAGCACACTGCACAAAACATCATTGCATACCTGTGGTGTAAGAACATTCATTGCCGCTGCTGAGTCAGTTATGTGGCTCCCGAACTGTCACAATTTCCTTCTGTTTCTCTGACTTCAGCAGACCTATCTCCTGTGTCAAATTCTGTTGTACAGGAACCATAATCCTAATAAAAACAGAACATATTGTGAAATCCACAATTGTCAGTGGATATCACTGTTAAGCACAGCTGTAATGATTCACAGTAAGTAGCTATAAGAGAAGAAGTGCTTTATAGCAGTAAATAATACAACAAGTGCATCAGTGATGGACTGATGCATGTCGCCGCATGGCATTGCCGGCCCCAGAATCAAAGTTCACCAAATTCGGGGAAGAAATGTTCACTGGCCAGACCCATGCAAAATTTTGTGGTGATCCGACAAGAAGTGTCCGAGATATCCGCATCAAAAATTTGTTCTCCCGAAAAAGTGGGCCAAAATTCACCAAAAGTGCTTAAGACCTGCCTCACTGCAAGACAGCATGTCACACTGTATAGAGGACGTGCCGCAGTGGACGAAGAGAAGAGCAACAGACTATGTACAGCTGAATGTGCTCAATACGGAGTACATCTCGTGAGCACCTGCCCACCGTCACCACCATATTCCAAGCAGCAATGTCAGGGTCGGTCCAGACTGTCCCTCCAGTCCAGTCTGCGAGGGATCTCGGTGTCTACATCGACAGTGACTTGACAATGACGACTCATATCAGCCATGTCCTGTCGTCGTGTATCAGTGCACCACAACATATACAACCCATCAAGCAGTCTCTGCCTCCAGACGCACTAGACACACTTGTCACCAGTCTTGTGCGGCGCCATCTGGACTCCTGTAATGTTGCGTTCAAAGGTCTTCTGGCCCGTGATTTTCAACGTCTGCAGTCAGTGCTCAATGCTGCTGTGCGACTCGTTTCCAATTCATCAAGTTGCTGTCATGACACATCTTTGCTAAGGGATTGGCACTGGCTGCCCATCGGACAGCGTGTGCAGTACAAGCTGTGCATGCCAGTCCACCGCTGTTTGTACCGAGAAGCATCATCTTGTCTCGCCACGCTCACTGTCCCGACCGCCATCACAGGCAACAGACCTGCAGTCTAAAGTCTGCATAGTTACTGTTCCTCACTGTGTCACGTACTCACTCGATACTCGGCGACTGCACATTCTCCGTAGCTCTACCTCGAGCTTGGAACAACCTTCCACCGCACGTAAGACATATCTCCTCCATGAATGCCTTCTCAAAGATCCTGAAATCTTTTCTACTTGCATGTGGATTCTAACTGTGATGTAGTAATCCCATATGAGAACACAGAATAACAACAGAAACCACCTAATCCTCACTATACTAATCAATCTCTATCAGCTGATGCATCAGTTAAGAATTAGAAGATTTCGACTGTACACAGTGTCCAGGCTGCTAATGGCAACTAGCACATTTGTTTTTTACTCAACAGTAATGTTAGCTACAGCGGAACTGTACATGCACTTTTGCTATTAAATCACTGAAATAGTTACAAAAACTCATCCACTGCCAATGACCAAACAAATTCTTTATACTGTGTTAAGATGAAACAAAGTAAAATACACAACGTACATCATCAGGTACCTGTTGCACAGTCTCAAGGCTTTCCTCTTTGTCTTCAGCAGACCAATCTCCACTGACACATTCAAACTTAACATTCTCATCCAGACTCAGTTCATCGGTTGAGCGGCTGTACACATGATATACATGTTCATGTAGCTGCAGCTCACCGGATGTAGTGAAGCTCTCGTTACACAGTGAACACATGTACTGATCCTCGCTAGCGTGCACTCTCATGTGTCTCTTTAGATGCCCAGAATGATGAAACAGTTTGCCACACACATAACAACGGAACATATTCTCACTATAAATTCCACTGTTCGTAACAGCAGATACATCCTGCTTTACTTCATCACTTGCAATGTTGTGGACTTCACGAATATGTCGCTGCAAGTTGACGGCTTTACTGAACCTTTTGTTACACAACGAACAGTTGTACGGCTGTTCTCCCGTGTGGACTCTCATGTGACAGCTGAGATTTCCAGACTGACTAAATGCATTGCCACATACGGGACATTTGTATGGTTTCTCTCCACTGTGGGCTCTGGTGTGCCGAACAAGTTCACCTGATGATGCAAAAACTTTGCTACAAACACTACATTTAAAAATAAATTTCTCATCCTCCTTCAGTTCATCAGTTGCCCTGTTGTGCATGCGACGTTTGTGTCCCATCAAGTTGCTGTATCTGGTGAAATTTTTATCACATAGTGAACAGTTGTACGGCTTCTCTTCCATGTGAATTCGTATATGATAGTTTAGATGTCCAGAATGAGCAAACATTTTGTGACACACATAACACTGGTATATTTTCTCTTTATCATGACTGCTGCTCTGCAAAACAGCATTCCCATCCTGCTTCACTTTATCAGATGCTATGCCATGCCTGTCATCACATGAATGCTCAGTATTTTCACTGTTATCAGCTTCAGTCTGTACTTCAAATGAACTCTCACCTGTATAATATGCACAACACAAGACAATGTTAGTCCAAAACACCGTGAATTCATGATTATATGTAGGCTTTGTTGTCCATAGGCTTGGACTAGCTACGATCAACCTGCGTACCAAATTTTGATTATCTACGTTCACCTCTTACGAAGATATGTAAGGAGAAAAATATGTGGAAACTGTGGTTGTTTTGGGTATTAGGGGTCCCCCAAAGTCATTGGTAACACAGCCATTCGATAGAGCACATATGACTTCCTATTCAACTTCAATAGAAACTATGCATCTATCTTGGACCGTTTTCGAGTTATAGTAGGTTATCTGAGTGTCTGCTGCATGCCAGTATTGAATCAACATGACAAACTGAAGATCATGCAAACAATGCCTCATGGTAGCCAAAGGGCTCTAGTTTCCTGATGGCAAAGATCTTGGCATAGTTCAAACGGGGTCACCCCTAGCAAGTGCTTAAAATGCAGGTGGGGTAGGTTTAAATCAGCAAATTTCGACAAATAACTTCAGGTTAACTCGAAAATGGTGCAAGGCAGCTGCATAGTTTCCATTAAAGCTGAATAGAAAGTCGTATGTGTCTATCAAATGGCAATGTTGCCGATGACCTTGGGTGACCCCTAACCACCCTAAATGTGTCTGACCATTTGATTTCTTAAAACTAAGTCTGTGATTAGTACACAACAGCTACGTTTCACTTATAATATCACACGAGCCACACTCGCGCATGGCTTGGCTGTGGCCTGGCCCGCGTGCCGCGCAGGCCTGGCAGGCCTCCGCGCTCAGCGCGGACCAAACACATGCTCTCGTGACACAGACAGAAAATCAGACTGTTGGATTATTATAATATAGATTTCTAATAACCAAATGATTTTTTATTAATTTCCGCTTACTTCCGGTATCATCCAAGTATCATGATTTAGTATCATGAGATTTTAGTATCGTCGAGTATCGTGGTATCATCAGTATCACCCAACAATTCTTCTTAAAACTATTACAGGGTATATACTGAGATTTAAAGGGTATCATGTGTCAGCAAGTGCAGACAGCAGCAGGAAGGTGAGTGCTTGTGCACTGTACAAAACACCATTGCGTACCTGTGGCATACGAATATTGTCTTTGTTGAGTCAGATAAGTTGCTCCCAATCTGTCACAATTTCCTTCTTTTTGTCTGACGTCAGCAGACCAATCTCCTGTGTTGAATTCTGTTGTAGTTGAACCATAATCCTAACAAAAACAGGCCATACTGTAAAATCTGCAATCTTCACTGTTAAATAGATATTACAAAACAATACCTTTAATGACTCACTGTAAGTTTCCACAAAATAACTAGTGCAAAACTAACAAATACTTTAATTGTACATGTTTAGGTTCAGCCAGTGACCCCTGGCAGACCAGGGATATCTGCTGAGGTGTTTCAAGTACCACTTTTCAGATGAGTACAGCTCGGCACATTTATGACATACTGAAGTGGCTAAAAGTCAGTGCCTGTTTCCTACAGAAAGAAGTATGACACTCTCAGTGCTGCACCGAGGCTTGACACCTGTCGGAGTGGGGAATATGGATCGGTTATCTCCAACTCCAGCTGATTAAGGGGTCTGTTGGTGAGTCATGCGGCGATGACCAGGCCCGAGTCCCAGCTGAAATTAAATTTCGTACAATGTGACTGGCAAAGAAACCTTGTGGTGTGTGCATTTCACTGAATTTTATGCCACAATTCTATAGTGACTGTACAGCTGTGCAGTCGATTATGAATGAAAGTGGACAAATAATGCACACACGACATGCATGGTTTACTCATTATGGCATCTAACATGTTACATTCTTGTCAAACCAGTTAAATAGGCTTATGCATGAAGACAACTACAGTTAGTAACTGCACTGCACATGGCAGTGTAGCAATGCATTTTGGGTGTGACGAAATATTTAATAACAACTTTACTGCAAATCTACTAGGCCAATGAAACCACCTTTAAAACTGGATAACACTGGGCAAATTTACAGGCAAAGGTACAATGTGCAGTTTTTGACTTAACAGCATAGATAGGCCAAGCTAATAGAAAATGCTGGGAAATGGGCCTATATCTGCGTGCATCTATATGTAATTCAGAAGCAAGTATATCAAAACAAAGGCATGGACTAGACTCATTTTTGGCATATAGGCACTGCTTGATTTGTCCCACAGTCCATTTTTTGTTAAAATACACGATTATGATTAACTTCAACAAGCCGTTGTTGACGGTAACTAGCACCATCAATTTGAAAGAAGGCATAACAGTTCTCCACAACAATAAATCTGTACATCAAGTCTCTTTCATCCACTGTAAAAATTAAAAATAACTGAAATGGTTTTAAAAACCAGCACTGCCAAACAATGACATATTGTACATCTGTACATATGCATTCTGTAGTGATAACATGAATGAACAACAAAGTACCATACATAACATACATCATCAGGTTGCTGCTTCATAACTGCCAAGTTTTCTTCCTTGTCTTGAGCACACCAGACTCCACTGACACGCTTCATTTCACTGGTTGCACTGAGTTGTGCACGACATTTATGCGCCTTCAACTGGGTGGTTCTGGCAAAATTTCTGTTACACAGTGAACAGTTGTACGGCTTTTCTCCCGTGTGTATTCGTATATGATACTTTAGATACCCAGAATGACTAAACTCCTTGTTACACACATAACACTGGTACATTTTCTTTTTATTGTGAAAGCTTCTGTGCAAAACAGCATTCCCATCATGTTTCCATTCATCTAATGCAATGCTTTGCTTGTCATCATGTGGATGTTCAGCATGTTTACTGCTATCTGCTTTTGTTTGTACTTCAAAGGAACTTTCACCTGTATAATAAGCACAACACAAGACAGTTTTAGTCGTGATTAAATGTCAGGAAATGAATAATAAAACAGTCATTAAAGCTGTAGTTTAATCAGATTCACTCCTGACACATGATAATACTTCTTGAAATACAAGTGTCCTTAACAGTGCCATATATCAGCAACTGGATGCTACAGCATGAACGTGAGCAACTGTAGACTGCATATAATGCCACTGTGTACCTGTGGAGTACGAACATTGCCTTTGTTGAGCAGGAGATGTCGCTCGCAAACTGTCACAATTTTCTTCTTTTTCTCTGACTTCAGCAGATGAATCCCTTGTATCAAATTCTGTCGTGCAGGAACCATAATCCTAATAAAAACAGATTGTGCTGTTGAATTTGCAATATTCCATGGTATCACTCTTAATACTCTTAAATATATATATATATATATACCAAAACAATACCTTTCATAATTCAATACATTAAGTAACCATAACATAACTAATAATGCAAAACAAATGCTCTGCCCATTCAGGTTCAGTCTCCATTTCAAGCCTCAGTCTGCATCAGCAGAGTGTATGATATATGATCAATAAGTCACCAGTTGCCCAGAATTTATTAAAGGCACCTTATTTTAAAAAAAAACTGAGCAAGTCACACATGAACACTGACAGCATAAAGTGAATATTTGCACTGAAGTAGCTGGCACATGGTTAAGAACGAGAGAATTTGATTTATTTCCACACGACATTGTCGATGGCAACTATAACAATCAATTTGAAAAAAGGCATAACAATGGTTTTATCCACACCAAATATCTCCAATCAACTGTTTTAAAAGTAACAGAAATGGTTAAAAAAAATTTAGCTATTGTAGATGATCTCATCTGCACATATTCATTCTGCAGAGATAAACTGGACATTAAACACAACATACATCAAGTGAAAGTTTCATAACTGCTGCGTTTTCTTCCTTGTCTTCAGCAGAACAATCTCCACTGACACTCTCCAATGTAACACTGGTTGCACTGCTTTGCACACGACATTTGTGTGCCTTCAACTGGGTGGTTCTGGCGAAATTTTTATTACACAGCGAACAATTGTACGGCTTCTCTCCTGTGTGTATTCGTATGTGATACTTTAGATATCCAGAATGACTAAATGCCTTGTGGCACACATAACACTGATAGATTTTATCTTGGTTATAAATTCTGCTCTTCATAACAGCACTGCGATCCTGCTTCAGTTTATCAGTTCCATTGCCATGCATCTGACGTCTATGTCGCTGCAAGTGGTGGGACTGGCTAAAACTTTTGTTACACACCGAACAATTGTATGGCTTCTCTCCCGTGTGGACTCTCATGTGAACATTTAGATGTCCAGAATGCCGAAACACTTTGTGACACAGATAACACTGGCACATTTTCTCTTTATTATAAGAGCTGCTGTACAAAGCAGCATCCTCATTCTGTTTCCATTCATCATGTGCAGTGCTAGGGTTGTCATCAAGTGGATGCTCAGCATGATCACTGCTATCTGCTTGAGTCTGTACTTCAAAGGAACTTTCACCTGTATAATAAGCACAACACAAGACAGTTTTAGTCATGATTAAATGTCAGAATGTGATAGTACAACGATGACAAAAGCTGCAGTTTATTCAGATTCACTCCTAACAACTGACGAATAGTTCTTAAAAATACAAGAGGGCAAGTACACTTATAGAGTGCCATGTATCAGCAACTGGATGCTACAGCAGGAAGGCAAGCCATTATTGCACACTGCATAAAATACCAGCACATACCTGTGGAGTACAAACGTTGCCTTTGTTCAGCCGGACATGTCGATCGCAAACTGTCACTATATCCGTTTTTACTTACTTCAGCAGACTGATCTCCTCTGTCAAATTCTGCCAGGTAGGAATCATAATCCTAATAAAGACAGATCGTGCTTTTAAATTTGCAATCCTTGGTGGTATAACTGTTAAATATTTATATACCAAAATAATAGCTTTAGTAACTCACATTAAATACTATAACTAAAAATGCAAAACTAACAAATGCTTTGCACATTCAGCTTCCGACCCATATCAATCATCAGTCTGCATCAGACGAGAGTTGTTGTACGGTATACGATCGATCTCATCACACAGAATTTATTGAAGGCAGCTATTTTTAAAAAATTAAGCACTTCATGCACTGGCACTAAAAACTACAGTGACAACTTGCTCTGAATAAACAATATGCTTCTTGAGGTTATTTAATATAAGAAAACAGAACATCAACCATCTAAAGGTCAATGCACCAGTAAACTTGTATGAGCTGGCACATCAGGTAATAACCAGAGAATTTGATATATTTCCACATGACATTGAGGGCAACTAACACATTCGCTTTCAAAAGAGGCATAACAGTTCTCTTCAGCAGTGGTTACCACATTTTAGTTCACTTGCCGTCGGAAAAAAAAATTCTTGCTCACTGCTGCAAAAAAACTGCTCCTTACAAGTTGACTCCAGATTTTTTTCAAGTGAGATTTTTTTTTCTCACTTCTGATAGCATTGCTGTCACAATACAGTGACGCATTAGTGCCACTCAGAAATAAATTTATTTCGTAATTATGACTTTTTAATTCTCTCACTTAATTCTGCTATCTTTTGGCTAGAACTCTGATTCCGTGGACTGAAAAAGAGCGAAAATTTCAGCATCTGCACACATCTGGTAGTGTTATTCGTTATTCCTGTAGAACATTACATATTCTATAGTGTTGTTACAACACAATACAACAAATGACAACAATCATAATGTCACCAATCATAAGTCGAAAAGTAATTCAGAATATTTTTAAGCGAGTTGAAAAAATAATTCAATTTACGTTGGAAAAGTTGAAAATTGTTTCAAGTGAGTTAAATTTCAAAAACTGTAGTCATTCCCATGTTTAATCCACTGTTCTAATTGAAAGCAATTAAAATGGTTAAAACAAATTTCAGCTATTCGTCAATGACCTGTACATATTCATTCTGCAGTGATAAACTGAATACTAAACAAAGTACCATACACAACATACATCATCAAGTGAAAGTTTTTCTTCCTTGTCTTCAGCAGAACAATCTCCAGTGCCACACTCCAACATAATATTGTCATTCTGCTGCATTACACTGGTTGCACTGCTTTGCACACGACATTTATGTGCCTTCAACTGGGTGGTTCTGGCAAACCTTTTGTTACACAGTGAACAATTGTACGGCTTTTCTCCTGTGTGTATTCGTATATGATACTTCAGATATCCAGAATGAGTAAACGCCTTGTAGCACACATAGCACTGGTACATTTTCTTTTCGTTATGACCACCGCTGGGCAAAACAGCATTCCCATCCTGTTTGCCTTCATTATACACAGTGCTGTGCTCATCATCATCTGTATGTTTAGCGTGATCACTGCTATCTCTTTTGGTCTGTACTTCAAAGGAACTTTCACCTGTATAATATACACAACACAAGACAGTCTTAGTGATGATTCAATGTCAGGATTTGAACAGTAAAACTGTGACAAAGGTGCAGTTTTATCAGATTCACTCCTGATGAATGATACAGTACTTCTTGAAAGGACCAGATAATCCACTGCTACTTACATGGTTATATATCAGCAACAGGATGCTGCAGCAATAAGGAAAACACTTAGACACTGTACAAAACACCATCACACAATGGTGTAATGTTATGTTACCTGTGATGTTAGAACATTGCTCTTGCTGAGCAGGAGAAGTGGATGCTAAACTGTCACAATTTCCTTCTTTTTCTCCTCTGTCAGCAGATAAAGCTCCTGTGTTTACTTCCACTGTACAGGAGTGATAATCCTAAGAAAAACAGGACATACTGTATAAACTGCAATCCTTAGTGGATTTGACTATTAAAAAGATGTAACAAAACAATGACTCTCAGTAAGTAACCATAACATAACTATTTAATACAAAACTAACAAATGCCTTGCTCAGTCAAATTTTAGTTTCAAGCAAGCTAGCAATATCTATTCAGGTGCTCCGAGTAATGCTCAGAACATTTATGAGATAATGAAGTGGCTTAAAGTTCCAACTTGTGCTACAAATTGACTAACTAGTGGCAGTCATCGCTAAAGTATTAATGTTGAACACGTTGTGATATTACCCTGATGGCAAAATTGCAAACATCCCCAATTCAAACTGTCATGTCTGCTATGAGAACACAATGGCTGCCACTTACTGCTAAGTCAGCTTATTATTTCATGGATGTTAAATTCACTATATCGTAAACGTCGTCTGTCCACCTAAGTGTCCGCACCATGCATTCTGCCAGTGACAGGCTGACAGAGCATCTTTATCAAATGGTGAGATTATGCTAATATGGGTATTAGCTATAGGCCTCTATCTGTGCATCTTTTTTCACAAGCAATTATTATATCAAAACAAAAGCAAGGACTGGGCTTATATTTTGTACATAGGCTTTGCACGATTTATCCTACACTGCTTTTTGGAAATTACAGTAAGTCAAAAAATAATGGTATTTTTGCTGGAATTTTTTTGCAAACTTTGTAACGAGAAAATTTGGTCACAACACGTTCTCTGTCACCAAATTTGATAAACAAGTCGTTGGTTTGTTGTTGACAACACCAGTTAACAGTAGACGTGGCCAATTGCTGTTAACAATTGACCAATGATCATCATCTGTCGATCACACTCAGCATCCAGCTTTCTGTGGAGTGCAGTGGGCAACTGGGCATGATCCACGCATCATAAGGGTTCATCTGTGTTAGCTGAGACTAGTTTGATACAAGATCCTGCCACCGGTTTCTCAGAATTTATCAAAAAACCTCATTTCTAATAGGAGCAAGTTATGTACTGGTAGAAACAAGGTCCAACAACAACTTGCCCTAATCAATGGGTGACTTTCTTTCCGATTAAACTAAGTTTGTCACTTGGTTTAAGACCAAAGTTTGGTCTAAAGCCTAATTAGATTTTAGTTAACAAGAATAAACAGTCATTTATTTAGTTATTTACAAACAAGTTAACAGACAAAAATTGCAAGTGTTGACTGGACAGATTCGTTAAAAGTGACGATAATAGTGGGTCTGTGTTACATATAATTTTCAGTTTTAGACTTGGTTTAAAACTCAGTTATAGAATAGGTTTTAGACCAAGTCTAAAACCAAGCCTAAAACAAAGTTAATCTGAACTTCAGTCTTAAACCATATTTTAGTTTAGACCTTGTTCTAAAACTTAAGTCTAAAACTTCTTAGTTTAGTTATGTGAGATGAAAAGACAGTACATCAACCATCTAAAGGTCATTACATCAACAAATATACTAGCACACCACCTAAAAACTTAAGAGAATTTTGATTTAGTATGACATGCCATTGTTGATGGCAGCCAGCAATGATTTTATCCACATCAAATCTGTACCATCCACAGTTACCATGAAAATAACTGATAAAAGGGTTAAAAATACTTCACTCATTACGAATGATATGTACCTGTTCTTTGTGCAGTGATAAAAAAGAATATAAAAAAGCATCATACACAACGTACATCATCAGGTTCCTCTCTCGTAACAGCCAGGTTTCCTTCTTTGTCTTCAGCAGACCAATCTCCACTGACACATTCCAATGTGACATTGTCATCCTGATTCATTCCGTCATTTGCGCTGCCATGCCCATGACACTCATGTGCCTGTAAGTGGCTGGATGTGGTGAAATGTGCTTCACATACTAAACATGCATATGGTTTCTCTCCTGTGTGGACTCTCATGTGGACCTCTAGATGTTCAGAAAGACTAAATGTTTTAACACACATGTAACACTGGTATATTTCCTCCTTATCATGAATTCTGCTGTTCACAACAGCACTGTCATCCTGATTGAGTTCATTGGTTGCATTGCCGTGCACCTTACGTCTGTGTCGCTGCATGTGCTGGGACTGTCTGAAACCTCTGTTACATACTGAACACATGTACGGCTTCTCTCTACTGTGGATTCGCATGTGAGCCTTAATATGTCCGGAATGACTGAACACTTCATCACACATATCACACTGGTACATTTTCTCTCCACTTTCATGTCTACTGCTCACTAAAGTATTCTCATCTTGTTCCTGTTCATCAGTTGTGTTGTTGTGTACATGACGTTTATGTTTCCACAAACTGCTGTATAAAGTAAAACTTTTGTTACACAGTGAGCACTTGTATGACTTCTCTCCCACATGGAATCTCATGTGAACTTTTAGATTATCAGACCGATTAAACGTTTTTTCACACAAGTAACATCTGTATGGTTTCTCTTCACGGTGCGTTTTGCGGTGCACAACAAGGCCCTGTGCCGTTGTAAATCGTTTGCTACAAACTGTACATTCAAACGTTTTCTGCCCTGAATGACGTTGCATGTGTTCTGCTAGGTACGTCTTACTGGCGCAACATTTGCCACACTGTGTGCACTTGTACTTACCTCTATGAATGTTCCTATGACACCACAGTGCACACCGAGTTAAACAACATTTTCCACACTGGGTACAAGAAAAGCGCTTTTTTCCAGTTTGCTGTTTTTCATGAACT
>Ga0209782_1001489_pt1 | contig 12280 bp, 13 predicted proteins | sample WorMetmaBAHAMAS1_FD_187390 | JGI IMG/M metagenome (GOLD analysis project Ga0209782, IMG submission 187390) | Marine gutless worms symbiont microbial communities from Max Planck institute for Marine Microbiology, Germany - Inanidrilus... | ecosystem: Host-associated > Annelida > Digestive system... | reverse complement strand
TAAAACTATAAAAGAAAACGAAAACGATAATACACAAACGAAACGAAAACGACAACGAAAATACATGCAAAAACGGAAAATAAACGAAAACGAAAATACAATTCCGTTAACGAAACGAAAACGAAAACGAAAATAGAATTCAAAACGAAATTAACACTGAATACTAATATAACTTGTGGTGGAATCATATTTTCCAGATAGGTCTAATAAATTGTACATTGCTAACATATTTCCTCTAATCAACAATGCTGGTAACTTACATGTTTTAAAGTTGTTTACTATTCTTATTGTAGGAAGTAATTATGTTGTCTTTTTGAACTTCTCTATCAAATTGTTAAATTTTGATACGCTTTAGTTCATAACTGCAATGAACGAATAATAGATCTACACGTCAATACAACAGCTTCACGACGTCAATGATACGGATTCGTTTATTGAACGCTGTTTTAACATAATGATGAAGTATTATAGCATAGCGTTTATATTCATGAATGTACATGGTACTGACTCTGACAATAATTATTTATTTGAATGCGTTAACGCAGTGCAAAGTCAGTGGACGAGCTCGTACTTGCGGCGACTTCAGAGACTGAAATAAAACAGATGGCGCAACATCAGTGGCGATCATCTGAACACCGGCAAAAATACATACGTCAGCTGCGGCTTCAATCTCCGCCATTGTTAAACGCTCGCACAGCTTTGCCAAATAGCTCATCGGTGACTGAGCTGACGAGTAGTAGCCTAATCAATTGACCATTGCATTTCATTTAGCTGCGCGTCGTGTTCATTCATCGTCTTCATACTAATAAGAAAGTTTAAAACCGCGAAGTTACGACAGTTTTATCGCCACACATACGATCCAATCATCAAAAATCGTCAAATTTATTAGCAGGTCGGAACTTGACAGACTGACGAGTATCATACACAGCCAGCAGCAGCAACTTCAAAGACCGAAATAAATCAGATGAAGTGTCTTTCTTCTGAAGTAGCCGCCATGTAGCGGGTGGGCTGATGAAGCTTAGGTTAGTCATTAGAAACAAAACAGACTCCTTGACGGATGGCGTAAACTTGTCTGAACCTTCACAGACTTTGAACGAATCCTTCGTGGTAGTAATGAAATGAAATGAAATTAGAATTACTTTCTAATTGAGTAGTCCTATATATTTAAACAACTTCAGTATCAGTATTAAATGTACGATTTTTACTAGTGATTTTCTTGCTCGCTGCCATGAATGGATATGATAGGCCTATAGCACTGTAAAGTTAAGTTGAATAATGTGAAAATCAAATGCAGGTTTATTTTTCACAAACACCACGATATTGATGCCAAAATTATTATAAAAGCACGCACAGAGCCCGTGTTTGCAAGAGAATAAGCTCTTTCCTGCACAGTGGACAAGCTATTTTGTCTCCATTTCTCAATACATTTCGCGCCGAATCTCATCCGTCGTTACAAGCCGGCTCGATCTATGATGATTGCGCTTATATTAATATAAAATTAATATCGATAAAACTAACGTCTAGACTTATTTTTAATTTGTGTTTCGCCGACAAAAATGTCAAAACAGTGTTAGTCGTCAGAATCAAAAACTGACCCAAAGAAAAAAGTGAGCGACCAGCTGATGTTTTCAGAAAATATCACATACATACTATTAATGAAATTTATTCTTTTCACTCGCCCGGCATTTAAGAAAATTCAATTTCTACATAGGTCTGCAGTTGCCAACCAAGAGAATTTGGCGATTTTGTTGTCACGACTGTCTGGCACCTATCAGACACTCGCAAAGCAATGCCTAGTTAGACCTATAGGCTAGCCTAGTGTTGAAATGGTAATGAATCATGTCTGGACATGTTCGGGATGCTGACGCTGCATGACGCATGATGTATTGACGAAGTTGAGGCTAGGCATAGGCCAACAATTAGGCCTACTGTAGGCCTAGGCCTAGGCCTAGCCCCAGCGACTGGCGATGCGGCTTCAAAGACTGACATAAAACAAATTTTTTTCTACATTCATTCCGACGGGCGCATCCGTGGTGTTTCTTTGAAGATGTGTGTATGCACGATGCATTGTACGCTCGCGGTATCTTCGTCGAGTTGTTCACCATATCAAATGATGTGCGATTTTCCATCGTGTAGGCCTATAGACTGACTAGGCCTACTGTACTTTTCACACTCGCATAGGCCTAAGCTTAGGCATACAACAGACAGTTGTGACAAACAAAAATTGACAAATCTTTTAACGAATAGCATAGCTAGGCCTATTCGCAGTTGATGCAATCTGCTGTTGGCAAGCGACAGAAACAAAACAGACCCAGTCGCAAAGAATTTGTACAAAAGGACGCCACACAATCTAGGCTATATTATCATTAAGATCAGACAGTCTGCAAATAGCTACGCCAGCAGTTAAAAGGTTTGTTGATTTTGATGTCGGATCCATAGGCTATGCGTGGCGATCAGTCTGTCGCAACTTCACGGTAAACTTTCTTATTAGTAGCCTATGAACGCGCTGGTTCTTGAAATGTTCAGTTAGCCGCGCACTTTCTTCTTCTTTGCGACAGGGTCTGTTTTGTTTCTGACAATCGATGCTGCTTTAAAGTTTTTTTGACGGTGAAGAATAAATTTCTTTGTGAAGTCAGCAGACTAGGCTAACGTGGTGACGATACACCACATGCAGTGTAATGAATATACAACAAACAACATCGAAGTGCGAAGTGAAGAGGAAGCAGACAATGGTCAATATTTGACCGAGGTACAATACAGTCTTTGAATGTGCTTTTAAAATAAATTTGACAATTAAGTAATGGTGACTGTGAAAATAATAATAGTACTACACTTATTTAGCCCGCTCGGCAAACTTGCCGACCGGGCTATATATTTTACCCTCCGTAATTTTTTCTTTTTTTTCTTTTTTTATCTTTTTTAATGATTTCTCGGAGACAAATTATCTCAAGATCCGCTGAACCGATTTTCGCAATCTTTACATCGAACGAAAGCTTTTTGGGTGCAGATGATCGATCTGGACCCCTTTTTTCGATATCTCAAGGGACATTGCCATGGCAACCGATTTTGTGCAAAAATGGGGCAAAATTGCCTACCCCCTGCACTTATCGCTCTGTCATTCAGAAATGGTATGGGATAACGCCATGTATGTGGAAGATTAAGTAGCGCCACTAACGCCACTACATTGTGTAAATATTTGGTGAAGATCGGTCCAGTAGTTTCGGAGGAGAAGATTCTAATCAAAATTGCATTGCCTGTTGATGTCGAAAACGGGCATTCCCAGCACGCTGGGATCCAGCGCGCTGGAATGCCCGTTTTCGATGTCGGCATTCCAAGCACGCTGGGATTCCAGCCAGCTGGGAATCCAGCGCGCTGGTATTCCCAGCGAGCAGCCATTCAAGCCGAAAACGAGCGTAGCCTTGACTGGCTAAATGTGTTGCGTAGCGAGTTTTCAGCTTGTATAGTCTAAGGCTTACGATACAACATGGAAGTTTGGCATTTTAAAAGATTTACATGATGCTGGTCTGCGGGGCCGACTGCCACTTTTCATAGCCGGCTTCCTCTGCGACAGGAAGTTCCAAGTCAGAGTTGGCGGATGTTACTCCAAACTCTACGAACAGGAAACTGGCGTACCTCAGGGAAGCATCTTATCTGTTACACTATTCTGTCTGAAAATTAATTCAATAGTTAAAGCACTATGCCCTGGTGTCGAATGTTCTCTTTATGTCGATGACTTTCTTATCTGTTATAGATCAAAGCATATCCATATAATAGAGAGACATCTACAACGATGCTTTAGGATTGGGGCTGACTTTGTAAATCTCACCCTGAGCCACAACTTTTTTGGAATGGTAACCCTGTTCCTGCCGTAGAAGAAATAAAATTCCTAGGCATAATCTTCGATAGAAAACTCATTCTTGCCTCACTTGCACTATCTGAAAAATAATGCGCAAAAGCTCTTAACCTCTTACGTGTTGTTGCACACACTTCATGGGGTGCAGATCAGCAAACTCTTATTACATCTCAATGCATCTCTCATTCGATCAAAATTAGATTACAGCTGTGTTGTATATGGCTCTGCATGCGGTTCTTATTTACAGATGCTGGATCCTATACAGAACCATGCACTCCGATTATGTCTGGTGCTTTTCGCACCTCTCCATCTTCTAGTCTATCTTTACTTGCAAATGAACCACCTCTTTATGTATGGAGAAGGAAGCTCTCCATTAAGCTGTCATCAAATCCACAAAATCCTACTTCAGTTCTAAATTTAAAGTTTCGCATCATATTCCTCCTCTGGGTATTCGAATCCAACCAGACCTGTGTGCTGTTGGTTTCTTGAGGAGAAATGTTTTGAAATGTTCAATTCTGGCTACGTTCGGCAGCGCCGGCGTCGGTGGTCTTCCTGCCGCTGCCGGTATCGCTCTACGACGACGTAGTGCCGCCTGTGCGTTCAGTATTGGCGAAGCCACCGGCCACAGTTGCGGCGGCGACTAATTCGGCGCCGGTGTTGGAGGTGCAATGTAATCCACGAGCGACGCCGGCGGTATCCAAACTCATAATGGCTGCAGAGCCGGCAGCCACGCGTCGTTCATTAGACCGACATCGAAACCTGCACATACACGGCTTTATATGCGACTGCATATTGACTATAGTATTCATCAGTCGTCAAAGACAACACCTCACCAGAAATCTATAGATTTAAGTTCTGTCATCATTACAAGTAATCAGGATATTCGACAATTTTGTTAGAGAATTTAGTACATGTTCTTCTCTGGAGTTTAATGCCTCCTCCGTTTCGATAAATTCTTCCCCGATGTCTGCCAAGGAAGATAATTCGCTCCAGTGGAGCGAATCATTTGGTGAACGAGGTGGGGGTGGGTGGGGAAAGTTGATGGTTTGGTATCTCATCTAGTTCCTGTCACAAAATTTTTGCGACAGGTTTGTCGTCATCTGTTGGGTTCATGAAATTTCTTAAAATTCGTTTCCTTGGTGGTAACAGCGGGGGATACTGGGGGGTGGCGGTGAAGCAATCCATGGGGTCGCTGCCGGCGTCCACATGCGTTCGGGTGACCACGCCGGGGCGACGTTCGGCAGCGCCGGCGTCGGTGGTGCTTCTATAACATAGATGAAATGTAATGCATACAATGAAAATATCATTAAGTAATCATACTCTTTAATGGATGGCTCTAGCAAACAGCTGTGATTCTGCCGATACCCGAAATATGCTGCCTGAAGACTGTATGGACAGAGTGCCACTGAATAAAATCCAGGATGTAGAGTAATGCACCCAGTGTCCTCACTCTCTTCAGAGCATCGCTTCATCACCTAGTGAAAATCAGCAGTATATTACCTATCACAAACTATATCAATGAACACAGTTCTGCTTCATTATCGGCACAAAGCAGCATATTTCATGCCAATTGCTGCTTGCGGTGTTTCTAGTATTAAGTGCTTTGGTTTTAGCACAGAGCTGTGACAATATTTTTATTTGTAAGAGTGTTAAAACAGTTCTACTGAAACCAAATCAGCAAAAAATTATTTTCCTAATACATTAGCTATTACAGACAGGACAGCAGTTGCTAATGTTTTATGGTGCATTGACAGTTAAGGCCATAAGCACCAGTTATGCTATAAAATATTTTGCTCGTACTGTTTGTCACACCAAACAAGAACAGTGACTGGCATGGCATGCTTGTTCAGAATTCCATGTCACCTCTCTTCAGCTTCACTTGTGCTAAGTCCTTCGGCACCCCCTTGCGGTTCAAACGTAGTGTGCCTACCACATGTGTCGTGCATTCATACAACTTCGTGGCTAATTCTGGACTGTTGTAAAAATTGTCCATGTATAGTACACGACCACGGTCGAGCAGGCCGTCCATGAGATCCATCACCAAGTGCTGTAGGTTGGAATATTCAGACTTGCCAACATATAATTGAAACTTGCACGTATAACCAGGTTTAAAACAAGGTTTGTACGCTTTCATACCATATTTTGCTCTTTTGCTTGTCAGGTAGTCTTGAAGCCACGTTCAAATCAACTTAACAAGCATTTGTAATTTCAAAGTTCAAGGACCTTCAATGACCATGGAAGAACCTGCAGTAGATATTTGCTAATAATAAGAACCACATAATTTTTGGAACAGACAAGCAAGTGCAGCAACCAGTTGCATCATTTGAGTGTTAGACAGTATAGCACTTTAGTAAGTAAGTCATTCATTACAAGGCACAACATAAATTCTTACCAGATAATGGTTGTTCGGCAGTATAAGAGAACTGGGCTTTTCTGTCGCACACAACTCGCTCCACATAGCGTGAAGATCGTCTTCAACTGCACTGACATTATTCACGTCAACAACACGTCTAATGCTTTATAAATGAGCTAATGATTCATCAATTTTGGTTAAGCAGCTGTCTCTATTCCTATTGCTAATGGACATTTTTGTAACTTGGCGAATAGTTCTTTCTATCCGTTCTAATACGTCATTAGCTACATCCATCGTGTTTAGCGATATCAGTAAATGGAATTAGTGATATCGCTATTTAGTGTGCATTAAATGTAATTAAATGTTTATGCAGATCACAAGCAATAACATTGAATATTTAACCCCATCTAGAGATGTTATTGCAAATTTTTCGCTTGAATGAGTGATAACAATTCGAATTACTGATGTCAACAATTACAATTAGAACAAACTACAAATAGCGATATCACTATTTCAAATTAGCGATATCAGTAAATGGAATTAGTGATATCGCTATTTAGTGTGCATTAGTAATATCGCTAACTCGAAATAGCGATATCGCTAATTCGAAATAGTGACGAAATAGACCGGGCTTGCAACTCCTGACTATCTCGATCTTTGTCATATTCTGACCTGCTACACCTAACATTCGGTATGTGAGATTTCCATGTTTGACACAATTCACACGAGTCGTGCAAGTTCTCTTTCGTGTGCTCTCAGTTATGCATTACAAAACCTTCACACTGTTCACATTCTTCGTGACCCAAACGTAAACGATATGTTCATTTCTTTTACAACTTTTCTGTATAAGTCATAAGAACAAATGTCACCATGTCTCGATTTGAAATCTACATGCATTGATTGAACTGAAATATCAGAATGCAAGTAACACGTATTTAGAGCATGTTGTCATCAGTAATGTAATACACATGGATAATAGGATTCTATGTGGTTAATGAACCAAAGATTTCCTTCCCTTTTGAGAAACTATTGTGGACTAGATGAATGTTACATGTCCCGTGTCAACCATGCCCTCACTTACAACATTTTGAAGTGCTTGCTGATTGTATTGTTCTCCATATTGTTTATTGATGTTTGGTCCATCATTGCTGAGAGCTATGAGTTTCTTAACTTTCAAACCATCAGTTGTCAGACTATCCATAATTGACTCAGCCACAGTGAAACCTGTGGCATGTCCGAAGAGCATCGACTGGTAATAACCCACACAGACTTCATTTTTCTTGGCCAACCAATATTGCAGGTAACAATCCATTTGTTTCTTAATTTGTGAAGTAGTTGTTTTGCCATAGTGCAACGTAAGTACTGAATCAAAAGCATATACACTGTTTGTAATTGTAACAGAACACAGTAGTAACATCAAGTAACAAGTCTAAGGGAGGCTCAGAAAGCACCGGAATGCTAGCAGCCTAGCTTCTTCTCAAAATATTGCAGTATAGAACACTTGGTTCAGTTTCTTCATAAGCTTGGTTATCATGAGGGAAAATTGTCGGAAGCATATTCATCTTCAAACAAACTCCCACAGTCAGTGATCTGGTCATATGATTTCTGCGCTCTGAACACAACAATCCACAGACTGAAAATAGTCTATCGACATAGGTCTGTGATGCTGGAGCTGCAAGAATGTCCGGCGCCACTGGAGCAGGTTTCGGATAAATTGCCTGCCTTGTTTTCCAGAACTCAAGTGCAGTGAATGCACTTCCAGCCCTAAAACCAATTGTCTGCACTTCAGTTAGGTACTGGCCAAGTTGTTGCATTAAGTCATCAGACGATGGAGTTGATGCTGGCTACAATGTTTTCAGCTTCTCCGCCAGAAACTTGAATCGCTTCAGTGAAGGCGGTAAGATCAATTGGTCATCACTGCTGACTGAGAAGTGACTACATTAGCACAAATGAGAAATGAAAGTACAATTAACATATTGTTAAGTTCAAGGCTCCTGTACTAGGAAAGCCTTTGCATATTCGATCACATTTCCTCCAGTTGTGAACAGGATAGTAGCAAGATTTGGGTCAACGAGGCAAGCTGCTGCTGGTAGAGGATTAAACAGAGGATCAGTTGGATCCATAGCTGAAAACTGCACAGCCATATCAGTCAGCATTGCCCATGTCAGATCCCGGCATGCTGTGAACTGCTGTGGATGACACTGAAGATCTAAAATGGCTGAAATCACTGATGACAGGGACATCCCATCAGTCTGCAGGATGTCTGTCTGTGTGGCAAATGGTTCAAGTAACACACGGAGTTGTTCCGGCTGTGTCCAATCATCTACCCGAAGAGAATCGATATTGACGCTGCTAAGCACCTCAGCTACAGCTGGCTTAATCTCTAACAACCTCTGGATGATTTGGAACATACTGTTACATCTTGTGCTGTTGTCAGCAATCACTGTTTTACCACACTTGGCCATTAATTTTTCGGTTACCACTGAAGACCTTTGTACCTTTGCAACTGACTGACGAGCTTTGCTCAGTACATCAGAGTAATGGATGTAAACTTACTCGGCCGATGATGGAGACTCGCTTCTTTGAAGGTGAATCGTGTAACACTTCACTGAGTGAGACGACTGCAGCATGAAAGAAGTTTGAAACCATTTCTTGATTGACATCAAAGGATTATGTTACAAACACCTATCAAGTAAACAAATGCAACATATTGCTTCAGTACAATTTCACCAGAGTCATACGTGTGAAAGGTCCTCCTCCGAAAAAGTGCGAGCTCGTGTGTGGTCTAAACCGGCCATTGTTCTATCCCTCATGTAGCTCGCGTGGCCCTGGAGGAACTCCACTGGCCACTGGTGCAGTTGCATTGCCTACACTTATATCCGGTGTGGTGCGTGTTGTCTGTCCTATGGCTAGGCTAGTGGAGGGTCCAACGTTAGTTGAAACCTCCACATCCAGGGAAGGGGGACTGATGGAAGCCCCTTCATTAGAGGCTGATGGAGGCCCCAACACTAGCATAGGCCTCCGCCTCCGGGATTTCTTCAACATCCTGGGTAGCACTGACATTGGAGGATTCTTGGGGCGGGTTGGCCAACAAGGCCCTCAGGGTGGCCCCTCTTTGGTCAGAACTAGCCAGGGTATCATGGGTTCCCATCACCGAAGGGACCCCAGCTCCGGGTAGCCCAGCCAACTAAAGACTATGGCCTTCCGACACCAACCCCTCCTCAGGCCTTTCAATGGTAGCATGGCTAGTTAGCATTTCTGGGTCAGTTGTATCCGATAATGAGTAATGGACATTTTACTTCAATAACGCCATGTCCTGACAGGGTCAATAAATTAGTGTATCTTGGCAAGCACCCAACCATGTAGTTGTTTGCTTTGCATGTATCAGTGACAGTTGGTTCGTGTTTGCAGCCATAAACAGCAGATGGTGCATTTAGTTCTCAAAATATCAGAAATAGATGTTAGTGATCTATAGAATCAAATTATACAGTGAATTTGAAGTGTCCATTTTCGAAATTGTGTGGGTGACTGATGCTGTAACTTGACCCGAATGCTGAATGCCGAATCTGCCTGCATAACACTAGATTGTGCAACAGCATCAGTGTCAGTCAATGACAGATGGATATCTCCATTCTGACAGTATGTACTAACTGCATCATTATCTGCACCGCTGAGTTGTGGCTGGTGCAGCAACCGCATTGATGATGGCAGAGCAAGAACTGGTGCTGTCGCCAGTGTTTTGATATTGGGCCATATTTGATGCAGTTGTTTGAAGTTGTGAAAGTACACTGATCTGATGCCACTGCGGCATTGAAGAATTCTGATATGGCTGTACAGCACAAATGTTTTCGGTGAATATGCAACACAGTGAATGCATAAAATAAAAATTGACTCTGTTCATTTGTCTCATCTCTTCTCAACTTCTTCATGCTTCTCCTCTTTCGTGGGTTCTTCACATTTTTCTTCTGTGTGTCTGCATTTCTTATCTTGTGCATTTCTGTTTGCGGGGTTGCTCGGTTTATTGGCACCGTCCGGAATTGTACTGTCAGCTGTTAGTAGCTAGGATTATGTTGCAGTTCCTCGAAAAAATTTCACCATGAATGGTTTCGTCTTCTTATTACGTTGCAAGACCAACGTCTGTGCCAATAGCATTTGCACAACTCATAGTGGTCCATGATAGCATTTGTAACTAACTTTATTTTTACTGCTCTTCATTATTTGCTGTTTGTAAGACAGTGATGGATGTAACAGATACAGTTTAGAAATGCATTACCACAGACACTGTTATGTGTCCGTTGTTATGATAGTGATGTTATAGTGTGCTGCAGGTATTGCATAGTACACATTAAGAGACATTCTTTATGGTACTGGCTCATTTAAGTTGTACTGGATAGAAGGCTGTTGAATGGGTTGCTGTAGTTAATTATTTTCTGCTGTTGCTGAATGCATTCATATTCTGAATCACGCTATGTGATATCAACAAAAACTTCAAATTACATAAAAAAATTATCTTCCAGTAGATGGTGGCCTACTTTCAGGTACTTAAAGTGGTGCCTGCTCCAGAAGCGCAGCATATTGATGCACCACATAGCCATCATGCCCAGGTCATTCGCATCACGTATAAAGTCTCTATGGCAAAGGTCCAGCATGGTGTACCAGGTGATGGCACAAGTGTATTCGTGAATACTATCTGGAGCCACACCACCTGACATGGCACATGTTAATGGGCAGTACTTACCAGTTGACCCCCTGCACATTGAACAGTCATTTGCTCTGTGTCTCCAGCATAGCATGCAGTTGTCTATTATAAAATATAGTGCTGTCATAAACAGATCCTGGCCATCTACATCCATGATGTAGCCAGTTGGCTCGCATACTAACTGGATGTTAATGCTGAAAAAAAACCTTTGCAGATTCTGTAAATCTCTGCGTTATCGTACCCCAGCGACTGGATTGCCACATGAGTGCAGTTGATAGTTAGTGCCAATGATGCCAGGCATCTTTGACCGACTGTAAAAGGTGTGTCATCTGCAGTCGCCGTTAAATTGACGTACTTCTCACGAGTGATGCAATGGCAGCAGTGACTCATTGCACCGTCTTACAAATAGTCACCTTGCTGATGCCGAAGGTGTCCCCGACGACTAGTTAAAATGACCCTGTTGCGCAGCTGTGAAGAGCCACGAGAAGCTGGTTCATCGAGGTCAGCCACTGGTTTTTGGCTGTCGGGTACTCCAGCAGGGTTGTCAGCTCATCCTCTGACCATCGTCTCCGTTTCCCTGCAACAATCAGCCAACAGCATGCATTACTTGCTATATCCAAACAGATCTGTCACAGAAATACTTGATGAGTGTGAACAAATCGTCCTCATCATCTTGTACAATATAAACTGATGTTGATGCAAACATTTCACCTGCAAAGTCCACCATGACTTTCTTCTGCCACTTTCTGAACATAGTTCAAAGTCTGCCGTTTAATATTCAGTCTTGCATCTTCTGGCAAGAAATTCAGTTTGAATTGGGGAAGAAGTGCAGAGGCACTAAAGTGTTACTTGTCTGACAAGAAAGCTTGGAATTGCCTGTCAGTGCCAGAAGATAAGGCGGCTCAACAACTCTGTCTGTTGATTTGTCCAACTTGCATTTGAAGCTCATTATTTTGGGCACCATATGACACAGGTATGCTGTTGTCTCACCCTACAACAAAGTCATCGTCAATGGAATTGGTTTTATTGTATTCGCATATGGAGCCAGAAAAAGCATGTTTGCATCTGTCTTTGGTTTTTGTTTTAATGCCACGTGGCACAGTTTCAGCTTTTCTAGGCCAGTGGATACCACACGCTGACCAGCACTGAACTTAGATGACCAACAAGTAGACATGGGACTGATGAATGTTGTGCATGTTATCTCCTGAACAGTGTCATTCATTTTTACCGCGCGACGCCTTGCTAAGCGTGGTATATGCCGTCGTCGTGTGTCTGTATGTCTGTCTGTCTGTGTGTCTGTGTGTCCGTCACACTCCGGTATTGTATCAAAACGGCTAAACGTAGGATCACGCAAACAACGCCGCACGATAGCCCC
>Ga0209782_1001488_pt1 | contig 12280 bp, 8 predicted proteins | sample WorMetmaBAHAMAS1_FD_187390 | JGI IMG/M metagenome (GOLD analysis project Ga0209782, IMG submission 187390) | Marine gutless worms symbiont microbial communities from Max Planck institute for Marine Microbiology, Germany - Inanidrilus... | ecosystem: Host-associated > Annelida > Digestive system >... | reverse complement strand
AAAAAGCATATTCCTATGAATAATGCATTTTCAAGAGCTGAAACCTTACAGCTTGACGATGGTGATAGTATTTATGCTGATGGTGTTAAAATGTCGGCGAAAATATTCGTCAGCCAGTCGCACGTTATTTCGTCTGAAAGTTAATAACTGTAATTGTTTCCAGCTGCTTTTCTGTTTGCAACACAACACAAAGTGGTGTTATTAAACACTGTTCCATCCACTGCTGCGGTGCTTGAGTTAGCGGATCTAAGCACCATTCCGGCTGTGAGTCTATAACGAATAGTAATTAACCAAGCCGGTGGTAGCCGATACATGGGTAGGGAACATAGACATTTGTTGAAAGGTGTCGAGATCTTGTCGATTTAGATGGTGTTGTGTTTAATGTAATTGCAGTGGTTACGTGGCGACTACAGTACGCTTGTTGACGTGCTCGAACCAGTCGTTGACGTGAAAATGAAGGAGAAATTGGCCACCGTTCTTGTTGCCGTGTTCCACCAAGAAGGCTCCATTCAGAACTTTTTGACGGACATCCTGGTTACTGAAATAAACAAACTAGGTATGCTGCTGTAACGTACTTTCTGTTTGTTAATTTGTTTATTTCATTTCGTGTCACACTCTAAAACTTTTTAGTTCAGTATAAAGCACTATACAAATGTCCTGTTTATTACTCGTATTTACTTCACTTGTCAATTGTTCATTTTAATCATTTTATAATTTATTATTTTATCTTAATGTGTGGTGGCAGTAACATTTCATAAGAGAACTGAAAGAGAGCATTGTTGAACAGATAATTCTTACTGTTCAAGCAGTATTTATGGTTTTTGTGGTACGCCGATATGCTTGCTGTCGACTTCAAACATTCTGTGTTATGTTTTGCAGACAATGATACTTTGGCATTACGTGGAAACAGTATTGCAACAAAAGCCGTCGAGTCGTACATGAAATTAGTAGGACAGAAGGTAATTATTTCCGAGAACTGGTGAAATTTTGCTGCAGTATGATCAAGTTGCTTAACATTTTGCCTTTACTTATGTTATGTGTAGTGCTTTATTTTATAACTGCTGATTATTTTTTACACAGTTTACTTAGTTACTTACTTATAGTCTTGCTTTCAGTTCCCTGCACACAGTCATTTTTAGAACTACCAGATCTGCCGTATAATGTTTTCACATTACATTTCTTGTGTTATGCATGGAGCTTTATTTGATAACTGCTGTCATTTCGTGGCAGTATCTGCACGACACTTTGGACGACGTGATCAAAACGTTGCTGGATCCAAACGTCGACTGCGAAGTGGATCCGATGAAGATACAGTGCATGGACAATTTGTCCGCAAATCAGGCGTCGCTGTTGAATTTCGTTCACATGGTGTGGTACAGAATTGTCAGCACAGAGCACCAGTTTCCACGGTATGTAACATTTGTCACATTTATCACTGTGCCATAGTGAAATGTAAAATGTCACTTTATGTCGCACATCTTTGCCAAAGCATCTGATGCCATGCATGCATTATTACATAGAGAGAAAAGCTGAAACCACAAATTCACGGTTAAAATTTTGCTATTTCTTATAGGGTTTTTACAAATGTACCCAATATAACAAAAAATTTGGCAGAGAGTAGAGTTCCAATACGTAGCAAATTCATCATTAGTTTATCACTGTATCACTCATCAGTTCACTGTTACTATCGGCACAAACAACTAGGAAGATTGTGCCAGCCAGTTCAGCAGCAGAAATCTGTTAGCCTGCATGCCAAAGCATGCCACTGATAACGTCAAGAACGTCATGCAGTTACCTGCTGTGCAGTTTGAAAGTAAGTAATGTTCCTTAATTACTAATTTACCATTTGTTGAGGTGTGATATTCTGTGAACAAATCTTCATAGAAACATGTTGGTAAAAGTTCGAAAATGTTCTGTTCAGAAGTTTACAAATGAAACGAAATTGACATAAAATCTCTGATTTCATGGCATTTCATGGAAGTGTGCATTATTTATAAATATGGCTAATTTCATGGAAGGTGCCATGGCTGTGGAATCATGAATATAATGTTGGTCCATAAGCATAATAGACGTTTTGGTAGAAAATTCCACAAGTGACAGAAGGCTTGATAATCATAGTACAGAGCTGATATGACCTGTTGTTTGTTTTATTTACTTCATAGCTGATTCAATACATGTGATTCAATACAGGTGCTGTTGATGACTGTCTTCATAGGTAAACTACACGTATTAATGCAGTAGTTTACAGCCATTTTTTTCAGATTTCTATCTGTCATTGCTAATGCAGTATTTTATCAGACAGATGCCCTCGACTAACAGTTACTACAAACAACTTCTCATTATTTCCTAGAACATAATCAACATATCAGACTACACTGTCTCCATTATAATGGCTACTTTTCCCGTTAACCATGGTTTAAACTCTTACTCATTTTTCACCACTATTGGGAAAAGAACATATGGCAAGGTGTCTCCCGTCACCCAGCCATCAATAACAGTGCACTGAAGGAAACTTATTGCAGACACAGAAAATCACCTATGGTGCTGGCCTTTTCTTCATAAGTGAAGAGACATATAGTGGCTGTCCATCAGTACCTGGATCATTATACTGACGCAACACCAGCAGTGTCATAGCAGTCACGACAACAGCCAAGTAACTTGGTGTAGTGATTTCATGGTATGTTGATGTTGTGAATTCTAGCAGTGCTCAGTTGCTTACTGAAATTTCGTTGGCCGGAAGTTTTTTTGGTATATGCAGGACCGATGATGCTTTTATGTAGTTTACAGTCCGAGAGTAGTATATAACTGATTTAGATTCATGGCTTACAAATCATGTGACGGCAGTAGTGACATCAATGAGGTTTGTATTGGCTGATGGCATGTATTTCCTTGCTGTCTTCAAAGAACATTAAACTCAGATGAGCTCGCTTTTTCATTGGCTCAATAACACTGCAGTCAGACTAATGTGTCGGCTGTGTAGAGAACTGAAGCGTGTGTTCTCGGCCTTACGACAGCGATGTCACAATCAGAGAAGCCAGGACGTCTGTGATCAGCTGGTTAGCTCCTGTGTGTTCCTGCGGTTCATATGTCCCGCAGTTCTGTCTCCGACGCTGTTCGGATTTGCACAGCAGCTCCCGACGGAGAAAGTATCGCGGAACACGACGCTCGTCGCTAAAACTATACAAAGTCTGGCAAATTTCTCCAGGTGAACTGAACGTGTATGATATGTATGTATGATAACAAATCGTATTCACTCAGTACGTGTAGACACCTGTGCTGTAATGTAATCAAAACTGCTGCTGCTGCTGCGACTTTTGGATGATGTTTAACTAGGTTTCTTCCCAGTCTCACTTTTCATTGGTCGGGAAGATACCCAAGTAGCACTGGCATTGCATCACAGACTCACTGGCCTAAGAAAGCGAGATGAGTACCCCGTCTACACTCCTCTGTGGGGAGTGAGATCCTCTTCGGTGGCACTGTTCCGGTGTGAAACACTGGGTGAGATGTACTGGGCACGCGCCAGCTGTGAGTCATGGTCAGCACTGCTTAGCAGCCATGCTGTGACCAGCTACGTGATGCTGTCTCTCCATCCAACAGCCACGACAAAACATCACTCACACTTGACGGCGTGGAGCTGCAGCTGCTGTTGGTTTCACATGACGCTGACACATGGATTATCCAATCACACTGTGCTTGAGGTGCACACAGTTGCCGAGAGCATGAGAAGAAAACAGAATAAGGAAGAATGAAGAATGGAGCGAGAGCATCCAGCACAGTCCGCCTCTAGATTGGTGTGACGGCAAAGCCGTAGTGATTGTAGCTAACATTTAGGTTCATGCTATTTAGAGTCACGAGATAGGTTGGTGCACTGTGCACTTTGTTGCTCGTATGTGATGTGTGATTTAGGTTTGGAATCAAGGAGGAATGGATGGAGTTTATGAACGCATTTGTCTCGGCAGAATTTAACAATATGCGAAGCTTTCTGCAAAATATCTCGGTAATAGTACATTTTTGATATGTAATATTATCGTGTCATGATTTAAAGTAAGAAACTGACAAGTGAGCCAGTGCAAGTGAAGTGTATGTGAACGTATTTCCTTACCGATAAAGGATTCACATTTGCAACATTGTTAGACTGTTGTGGGTACCAGGACACTGTGGAGTCCCTGGTAATGAGATAGTGGATGGCCTAGCGAAAAATAGCAGCCAGCACTTTGTTTATAGGTCCTGAGCCAGTTTTTGGTATGCCCATTTGCTCAATGAGGACTGAAGCCCGGGTTTGGGCACACGGTGAGCAACAGCGACTGTGGACAGAAAACTCCACATGCAGACAGGCCAAGATGTTCTTAAAGGGGCCTGATTTGGCAGTGTCCATTGAGCGGCGAGATATGCACTATCTTGTCGGCTTAAAAACAGGACATGTTGCTCTGAATAGACACCTGAAGTTAGTAGGCATTAAAGACAATTCCATCTGTCCACTCAGTAGTGAGGAAGAAGAGACGGCACTGCACTTTTTGGGTCAGTGCCCGGCCCTTGCTACTATATGGAAACGCATCCTAGGGATGCACCCTCTTACAGCTCTTGAACTGGGCAAGGTAAAATTTTTTAATCTAATCAGATTCGCACACTCCTCTGGGAGGTTTATTACACCTTAGGGTGCTTTGAGGATGCGCATTGGGCCCAATGGGGCCTCAGCGCTGGACAAGGTCCGCCCCGAAGAAAAGGTAAAGGTAAAGTAAAAAGGATTCACATACTTTGATTAATAAGATGCTAAGAAATTATTGTGGATAACTTTGTTGCAGTCATAATGCTACACAGTGAACCTGATAAATCTCCCCTTGTTCAGTATGATTCTCGTAATTTAATGAATATTGTTATAATTTAGCAGTACTGTACTTTTACGATGTAATTTTTTGGTATGTCACATTTTTGTCTTTAGTTGTGTGGCACTGTACATTAGGAGATAGGAAATGTGTCCGACCTAGTTGAAATCCTGCTTTAGCAGTCGTGAAATTTGTTGTGGGACCCCGTGTAGGCTGATGTTAGTTTTTTTTGTAGGGTGAGGTAAACCCAAAAATCCGTGACGGTGTGTCTTGTTCAGGATGCAAGTTCGTTGGACGACGGTTCAGACTACGAAGGTGACATCGACTTAGGCCGAGAACTTGCCGTACTTCACTGCGTGCTGCGTGACTGTCTTGCTCTCAACAATTTTAACGAGGTCAGCATTTTTTTTCTTATATTTATTCTCGCTGCACAAAATTTTATCCACAAATTTGCTAGCTATCACTTTTATGCGAGTCAGCAGCCTGTCATTGTTCGCCAGCAAACCAGCGATTTTTGCAAGCTGGTTATATATATTGTCCACCACAGTGGTGGTGTGTCCTTGGTCACCATAATAGCTGTATATAGTGGTTCAGTAGCCATAAGAGTCACCAGTAGTCCTTCAGCCAGAGGTCCCAGTGACATCTTCTGGCATGGTCCCGATCACAAGCCATGTTATCATCCGGAACACCTTATGACTCGTATCCTGAAGGGGTTTCTGATTCTATACTGTGTTTCATATGTGTGATCAACTTATGTTTGTTGCTTATTTGTAATAGCATAGTAGATAACACCGTTGACGAAAATTTTCTTTGCTATAACTCGTATTTGACAGTTGCTATGAACAATGACATGTGGGTAGTAGAACTTTGCTGCAGGAGAACCATCCAGTTTTAACTGTGCCACTGGCTAATCAAAGTCAACCTGCATTTTGGCCATAAAATGGTTATTTATACGTGTTTATCATGTATAGTGTTACATTACATTACATTACATTACATTACATAGAAATTATTATTAGAAACTATAGTCGCCTATAGTTAAAAACTGCTAAACGAATGTAAAAACTGCTAAACGACTTACGTTATTTTGTTTACGTTAAGTTGAACCTGTTCTGCACTACAGTTGCGTGACATTTCATTAATGAATGTTGTCATCATTCATTTGTGGTGATCTTGAAATTTGTGTGTTTGTTATTATTTTTATTTGAATACTGTGTTATATAAAGTGGCATTCACTAATAGTATTGTAGCTCTGTAGTGTTCTGACATGGTTGATTTAGTGACAGGAGAGACACTTATCCTTATAGGCTGTCTTGGGAGACCATGCTGAACCTCATGTTAGTCTGGAAAAAAATCGATTAAACATGAACTGAAAGTACCATTGTTGTCTTTTTGTTGAATTTTGGTGAACATTGCATTCTGTTATACAGTTCAAAATTGTTGGCTTGACATGTTGTAGGCGTGTAAAGCCAAACTGAATCCGCTGGAAAACATTTTGTCACGGATATCGGAGTTGTTGGCCAGTCCTGTTCCGGTGGAGGTGACAAGTCCCGTTCACCGATCCAGTGTGAAGTTTAGAATAGACAGCAGTAGCAGTCGATCTCGAATCGTTTCCCCGCCTGTATCGAATGACACTACAACGGTTCGCGGTTCTGACGACGTGCGGTTTGTTTCGACAAAATCGCTCAATTTGCAGCCAGCCACTCCGCAGACTGCGAAAACGTCTACACTGTCTCCGCCGTTAAAAAGCAGCCATCTGTCGTCAGGCACGTCCACGATTCCATCGTCTGGAAGCAGCAAACGTCGGACGTCTCAACGAGATGTGGCACCTGCCGGTAAACCTCAGCGTTACCAGTCCACGGAAGCATTTGTGTTAACGACGCCTGACGTTGCCGCTCCTCCGGATGTTATATCTCCGGTGTCGGTGAGCAGCGTATCGACGTCTAGTCGGCGGGCCGATGAGAAGTGCATCGACGAAGACTGGCAGAGAATAGTTGCGGCAGCCAGCAGCGACCAGATCAACCTGGTTTCATTCCACGACACTGCCAGTGCCATTTCCAGTTATTCCGATTCCACGCCGTACACATCCAGCACCGTACCCCGTCATTCGGCCACATCCAAAGCCGGCAATCCGGGAACCGTCATATTCACACTTCAGGCGAGTCCACCCGCGAAAGGACGGGCGGCCGGTGTTACCCTGCGGAGCATTCAGGATGTCTCTATTAGCACGTCGCCAGATTCGCCAGTTCCGTGGAAGCCGCTGTCGTTTGCTAACCCACTGTATTCGCACGGTGCTAAAGTCGACGCATCTCAACGAAGTAAAGCTGAGATGAAGTCCAACTTGCAGTCGAGTGCATTGTCAAACAATGTTGCATCGTATTCTCAGCGTGGTGGCAGGGAAGTGACGGGCAAGCGACCGCAAGCCTTGCCGCTGTCTTCTGCGAGTATCGGCATCGGGAGAAGTCGGCGATATCGTGATCTGGCCGGTAGCACTGAGTCACTAGATAGTGTTCTTGCGCCGCGGCCAGCGTCGAGGCATCGTCGTCCGGTTGAAGCATCGCTACAAGATTCGTCGCGTTTCTCGCAGAGTACTTCGCACATCGAGCGCCGCCCTCCACCCGTGGAGCAAAGTTGGCCGCCACGTGGCAGCCTTGAGACCAGTCCTCCTACATCATTTGCCGAAACGGGAATTGATCGGAGGGAGACCGATTTTGGGGCACTAAAACGACTCTGGCAGAGCATTGAGCTTCCGGCGAGTCCCAGTACGTCAACTGGATCGTCCCAGAGTTATCAGTCTCCCGCAAGACATCCTCAATCTCGCGTGACACCACAGGGACCTGTAAAACATCTACACTCGGCAAGTTTTGATGCTGGACTGTTGGATTTCCCTTCCGGCAAGTCAGCGAGACGAGGCCACAGCTGTGATAGTCTGCTTTCTAGCACTGCCGCTCACCAGCTGAACAAAAAACAAGTGTCTGCTGACGTAGACGACCAATCTGAGGTACAGCGGCTTTCATCGCTGTTTATTATTATTACTGTAACAAGTCTCAGTTGATGCAGATTGACCTACACAATGTAGATAGGGTGTGGATGAACCAGTGTGCCAAAATGTTTAAGCCAAAGGTCATTTCATTGGAAGTTAGACATCCCCGCTGTTTTGCTGGTGGATGGATAGACAGCACGTCACGGCCAATTGCTCGTTGCGCTTCACACAGCTGGACGCTGAGTATGATCAACAGGCGACGGTGTCAGTCAGTCGACTGCACTTGTCCAATAGTGAATAAAATTTCACGTCAGAGAATAATTGCAGCACACGGCAGTGGTGGAGGTACCATGGCGAAAATTTTCTAACTGCAGAGTTTCGGAAAAACTCGCAGAGGAAAGTACCTCTGTTTTTGAGTTACCTGAATTCCCTTTTAACATAGCACAGTACAGAACAGTTCTTCCTTCACATCTTCCAAACAATCCACGACTTTTTGGAATAAGTGGCACAGGTTATTTGACGGCTAGATGCCCTTACTGCCCTTACCCAGTCAAAGCACTGAATGGACCTCGGTGCACTGGTGCTAGTCGGTGAAAATCACTGATAGTCCTCGTCTGTTCTAACCACTGCCAGACTTCTGTGGGAAGGAGTTTCGGCATCTGGGCATTAATTTTTGTAATTGGTTTTCTAAGAGATGAGAACATCGGTTTGATGTCTTGTACCATGTGGTATTGTCAAATGCATTGCTTAATTATCATTGTGACCATTTCCGTATGGTAAGCATATGGTCTGGTGTCTGGCTGTCTGTCTGTGTGTCCAGAGATACGCAAACCAATTTACCAGGGGCAGGACTCACCGTGTGTCTGTTAAACGTGTTTGTAATCGTCATTTGCATTGGTTAATGCAGCTGGTTCGGCAGTTTGACAATGTCCAACAGCAAGTGGCTGATGCACAGGCACTGATCTTGGACACGGAAACTCGCCTGCTTATGTCGTCTTCTTATCCAGCGACAAGAAATCTGACAAATCCACAGCAGCGCAGTCCGCCTGGCGTCGGGGCGTGCGGTCGATGGGTTGTTTGGCTGTGATAGCTGATCTGCTTGTCACCAACAGCTGCTGAATGATAGATTACATTTTTATAAATTTGTGTGTAAAACATATTTTCAGACTTTTTGTCTAATTTTACGAAAGTTTTATTAATACAAATTAAAAGTGATAGTAAAATATGGCAAAACGACTATTATATTATATTATTTTAAATTATGCAGTACGTTGTATTTAAGTATATGTTTTATAATTGAGTGTATGCTGTTTTAGTTTCAGTTATTGTGACAGTTCTCTCTGTGGCCACAAATGTCATCGTTTACGGACGTTTATAATTATGTTCATAAAATGTGGTGATGAACATTTTCGTTTGTTTTCGAGCGTTCACTCTGTCTGTGGTTGTATGTACTCTGGCGTTGTCTTTTGTGGTGTCGCTGTTGTTCTTTCGGTGCTGTGTCTGCCTGCTTCTACGTAGAGCACTCACTCTTGTAGGCTGCTGCAAGTCTGTTTGTGTGGACTTAGTCCCAGTTTTCAGTGGCATATGACCCGAGCTGCATTGTTCCATGAATGTTCGTAGTCAGAGGGGTGGGATAGGATTGCGTATACGTGTATGCAATATGTTCTTTTTGGTCAGATGATTGTATAATGCATTTCATCACCAAGTACGAGAGTTTGTCACTTTGCACAAATATCGTGTACAAGTTTCTATGCACTTGCATTGTTATGATAAATTATAAAACTCTTACATTAAACTTTTTCCTGCTCGATCTGTGACTTCTCGTCTCATCTTGGCTATGCCATTCTGATCTGTAGCCTTGGTTTTATACTTCCTTTTTGTCGTTTGTTAGTTGTTTTTTACATGTATTATATTTTTCCGACTTGTCAAGACAATGACTTTGAGAGTGTGCTGTTAAGTAATTACTCACTTGCTCCTCGTATCGTCTGTGTGCAGCTGGATTGATTCTGCATAATACGGCAGGTGGTTTGTGTAGTGTGGGCATCGTTATAAGTTATGAAGTTTGTTATTTCGTCGTCATCGGCACGTTGTTGTCAGTGTGTAATCATTGTTGTTAGCATGGTTTGTTGACTGTCTCAAGTCATAAGCTCATTGTTTTTTAGTCGTGTGTTATTCAATTGCTGAATGATATGACCATTGGCTAGCCACCTCAGATCACATCGGCTGCCAGCGTCTTATCCGAAATTCAGAATCAGACATATGTGCATTAAAGTCATAGAGCTTTTATCACCGCCACAAACCATTGTTATGCCTCCTGCCGTACTGTAGGGGGCATACAGCAATACTGCGATCTGTCCGCTTGTCTGTCCTGTTTGCTAGGTGGCTGCATGGTGTGCCATTGGCAGGGCACGTATGGCTTCGTCACACTACACATTGTTTATGACGTGCTACAGTGGTTCTACAGTTTACTGTAATTATTATAACGTGTTTTGTGTATATGAATGTAAGAAGTCCCAGCGTCGGCTTTTAAGAAGTCTAGAACAAAACATACTTTATGGCGCCATTGGTGTCGTATGGCTTGCAGTAAAATGACAGTTTTGTTAATGAATATGGTCCACCAGCCCATTTTCTGTGGGCTGTAACGCTGAAATAAGTATGTGTAGAATCTTACTCACAGCAGTTAGAATTAATCTTTGACACAGTCAGTTTAAATTGCTCTTTAACCGAGGATGGGTCATTTGCATAAAATTGAGTATCCAGCTGCAAATTCTGTGCATGTTGCCTGTCATGGAGACAAGTATATATTTTAAGAGTTCTGTATTAGCACAAGGGAACCTGCTGTTCTGAAAATCATTTCAAAATTGTTTGTTCGAAGGCTGCAAATACTGCATAACTAGCCGGCGAACAGAAGAGTTTGTTGTCAGAATCTGATCTGTCTTTATCACTTGACGTTGCAGTTGAGGATATTAGTGAGCACAAATTAGCTGTTAGTAGTGGTTAGTGGTGTAATTTACAGTTCAGTGATTAGCTATGCGGCAATTAGTGCTCTAAGATTGTGTAGTGGTGAATGTGCCGTCATGAAGTAGTCTGATTTAAAGCTACATCATTCTGATCGAGGAGGAATGATGCGACATTTTACTGCAGGAAGAATGTGTGTGTATAATATATTGTTTGAAGATGCTCTATTAGACAGCTGTTAATGAAACTTTTGTCATTTTGTCCGTTACTTAGATGCACTTTCTTGTTTTAATCAGCCGTTTGTTTGTGAATTGCACCAGTTTTTTATTATGGCACGTTGTATATCGTTATCATGTTTCTGTGTCCATCTCTCTGTCACGTTCAGTAACCCTGCCAGAATAGCTGTACATTCTTCACCCAGTAGCCCCATTGTCCTGTTTCTCTCATACCGGACACTGTCGCAGCATTCTGGATAGCCAGTGGCTAAGAAAAATTCTGTAATCTTAAACAGTCGTCTGGTGTGGTTATGTCGCATTAAAATACAACACAGTGAGGAACACTATTAGGAAGTCGTGATCTATCGAACCATGTCATTAGTGGCATTTTTATTACCAGCTAACTAACCTTTTAAAAGTTTAAAACTATTTTATCTGAAACTAGGCCTGAATGTTATATTGGTAGATTTGGGCAGTAATTATGCAACTAGGTTAACCACAACCAGGATTTGCTAACCTGTCTGGCATTTGTTACCACAGTTACAACTAAGACTTCCTAGATGTTGACATCAACATTGTTGTTTAGTTTCGTTTGGTCGGGTTTTGTTTGTTTTTATTGATCAAGTGTTGCTTGACGTCACAGTTATCCAATCAGAATCTGTCTTTTTTCATGAAAACGGATTGAGTTCGACTTGATGGCTATTTCAGTGCTGGAAGCCTCTTCCAGACAAATGGATTAAATGGTAAACTGTAGCAAACATCAGCAAGAAAAGTAATTACAGTAGTGAGCGCCTTTCAGAGGTCACTGTTTTCTGCTGTCATACTGAAAGTGAAGGGCTTTTCCAGCTCATTTATGGTGACTTATTTATGGTCATAATATGAGCTAAGCTTTGTTGACAGTACCATTAAACCCTAATCAATCAACCAACCATGGTCACGCTAGCTCACGTTACCAGCTGCTAATAGTTATAGCGGAAAGAAGTGGTGTTTTTATTAAATAGTGCCACTGCTGTTAGCAGTAATCTTCAAGCTAGTGTGAGCTTCTTAAATGTTCTATATTGTACAAAATGAGTATGCGTTAGTTAGGTACAGTTACTGATCATTAACTGGCAATCATTAAAGCATTTGCTCATTTTCATTGTTGTATTTTGTTCAGGTTCAGTTTTCAGCAGTTGTATTTTTAGTTACGATTCATTTCTAATAAATCACAATAACAACATAAACATTTTAGTCTACCGAAGCGTTGCTAGCGTAAATACTCGGCTTAGCAACCGTTGTGTTTAACATTGTGGATTTATTAA
>Ga0209782_1001487_pt1 | contig 12280 bp, 3 predicted proteins | sample WorMetmaBAHAMAS1_FD_187390 | JGI IMG/M metagenome (GOLD analysis project Ga0209782, IMG submission 187390) | Marine gutless worms symbiont microbial communities from Max Planck institute for Marine Microbiology, Germany - Inanidrilus... | ecosystem: Host-associated > Annelida > Digestive system >... | reverse complement strand
CGAAAAAAATATTTATAGTATTGTCACAGTACTCGTATCCCATATGGCATGCGAGTGTTCCCGTAGCGGTGCTATACGCTACACGCTTCCTTACCTTACCTTACCTTATGTACCAGGCACTATATACTATCAGCAGTAACTAGTATGTAACTAGTAAAGGTTTGTGTATATATACTAACTCGTTCACAAAGTCTCATCTCTGCGTCGTAGTTACTAGGCTGACAATGACTGCTCAGCACGCCACCTGGCGGCGTCTCCTCACACTCAACACTCACATCTTCACTGCTGCCGCCGCTGTGTCTCCCAGCCATCAACTCATTAAACTCACACGATCGACGTCACACCGACCGACCTACGCCGCACGCCTCGCCGAGCTACCGCGCAGCTGACGACGTGACAACAATACAAACGAATGGCCGTCCGCCAATACTCAACCGTAACCCTTGACCTGTGACCTTGACCCAAACTCAAGTTCAAAGGTCACTCGGTTCAAAAGACAAAGAGTGTAAACTAGAAAGCTAAGCAGTCATATCGAGCTGCAGACCCACGCCGGCAGTGCGTGACCTTGACCTTTCTGTGACCTTTTTATTAACACCGACTAGCGGCTACCATGCACTGTACGTGTACCAAGTTCGGTGTTGACTGTTGACTAGCTTGAGCCGTTTTTCTTTCAGAGCGCGGACACCGACACAGCTGCAGACGCAGCTGATCTCACCCTATAGACACGCATATAACCCTAGGCCGGCCGCCAAATTGGTCGCGCCACTGCCGAACAATGGTTGTCCCTGAATCTCACATTGGCGAAAATATTAAAGCTGCGATGTATGAAACGGTAAATATGTTTAATCTACATCTATCGACGTCTTCAACAAGTTACTAACATATCCGCCACTCGCATTTTTCGCCATTAACGCCGCCGCCGCAGGCAAAATAGCGTCGGCTTCGGGCATCAACTGCGGTGACGTGTGTAACAGACAGACAGACGAACGGACAGATGCCAACGATTGCTCTACGTTGGCGTTTAGCGTAACTCGCGTGTTGAACTGCTATACAACTAATTACTAAAGTCACTGACTCAACTCCACACACAACACACACACACACACAGTCTCAACTAGAACTAGTTCACCAGCAGACAAACACTCAGCAATGCTGCATGCAACGGATTATCTCAAGCACTGGACGGATTATCTCATTGCCCCGGCGGGGTCAAAGGTCAACTGACTCAGTCGCTAGGCGTCGCCACGTGCCTCACACACAGCGCAGTGATATTTTAGTCTCTCAACACAACTCGGCGACTCACGACTCAAGTCACACTAGCAGACCTAGGCTGCAGTCATCTCGACATGCAGACCCATGCACTGCACAGTGACCTTTTGACCTCAGAGTCAGTGCATGGCGAACCACTATCATGCACTGTATGTCCACTAGGCTAGGTGCATATTGATAGCTCAAGCCGTCTTCTTTTCAGCGAGCGGGCACACAGACAGACAGACAAAGTAACAGACGCGACATCGGCAATGGTGGGAGCACGGACAACAGAAATTGCTTTGTCATAACAATGTTGTTCTTTATACTATGAGCAAACTGGCAGCTATTGAACTACAAAGACTTTCGTCACTATATCGTGTAAATCTCCGTGCAGAAAGGACTAGCTGTAATAATGTAAAAACAAATGTCTGGTCATATTTCACTAGATCAGTAGGCGTTGATGTTTGATTTGTGCTCATTTTTTGTTACTGATTTGTCGTTTTTATTGTGTGCTTTTATTCTATGTTGTAATTTTTTCATGTGCTGCCTTTTGGCATAATAAAGAATGATTGTGCTTTTAGTTATATATATCATTTCCAACAACCAGTTTCACAGTTCCTCCGAGTTATAGAGGCTACAGACTGTAGTGGTACACACGATGTATTGGGTCTGGGAATCGATCCCCACCACCGCCGCCGTTCATGTCGATCGATTCGTGCATTAGATCGTAGTCATAGACACATTAGCGTTGCATAGTGTTAGGTAGGAGGTCAAAACATAGTAAATAATAGAGTTCGGCCAATGTACACATCGGACATCGAACACCGGCAACATCGGAGCAATCTGGAACATCGGCGAATCGCCGTCGGCAAATCGCCGATATCGATGTTTTTAAAAAGTCGTACCATGTATTTTTTTACTGAATTATAATGAATTATAATGTTGTATTCTGAAAATAAACCCGTGTAAACAAACACCATAGATATCCACGTAAAACAAACAAGATGTAGAGCGCTAACGGGCGCAGGCTATACAGCCTCGCTCTCGCACTGATCACGTGATCGCGTTGTTGTTTAACGTTTTATCGCACCCGGTTCCATTGTCCACGAAAGTACGTTGCAAGTCCATATCATGCCGTTATCGTGCAAAAAAAGAACAAATACATTAAAGACTCACTTTTTTAAAATTTATTTCGACCAATAGCTGTACTGACGCATGTACAATAACCGCAATGCTGTGAAAGACTCCCGGTTCCATTCGAATTTTAGAAATAACGTATCTTAACTATTCTACGTTGTTTACGGCTCCCATTGCAAAGTGCAAATTCATTTATTTTGTATTGTATGCTTTTATTTATCACAACACGCGTACACATATTTGAAATTAGATATTAGAAATTAGCAATAGTACAGTAAATATAGTTTGCAATATATGATGCGGGTATAGAGGCATAGGCCTGCGCTCGCGATTTGTCTACGTCTACACTCGTCACAGTTCCAACTAAACATCGGCATCGGATATCGGAATCGGAATTTTTTCGCCTAAATATCGAAACATCGAACATCGGCCATTTTACCCGAATCGGCCGAACTCTAGTAAATAAGTAGATAAGTACACAAAGAATGTCGGGAAACTGACAGTGTGTAAGTAGATAGATACTTTTATACTTTTGCAGTATAAACTTTTACCCCAAAAGTGCTATAACCCATTTTCCGCAGGTCACCGCAAAAATTTTTGCGTCCCTTTTAACCTTGCCACCTACCCATTCCATGCACAAAATATTGTGGTTGTTCCTTCTCTGTAGTCTTTCCAACAATACATCTCTACCATAAAATATATCTCTATATATGAACCACACAATGTCAGAACGGATGTTATTGCCATATAAGACATAGCCTTCCAGAGCCAGGCTGCCTGCCTGTGGTGCAGGTAGGTGGCCCGGCATTCATCGCTGAGCAATGGCTGAGACACAAATAGATGGGCGGGCTTATGTGCCGGCTGTGCACGCAGAGGTGCTGGCTGGGCACGGCAAGACATGCATATGAATGTAAGCTGCAGCTGGGGCTTCAGGCAACCGGGTATTGGCTAGTATTAATTAATTGTGCTTCTGGAAGTAGGCATGGTTTTTTTTTTGACATTCTGCTGAATGTTGACGTGTCGATAGTAAAAGTCACTATTCTCTCATAAATCGATGCAGTTAAATATAAATTTCACGTGTGCACAAAAGAGCTGATTACAGCGGAACAGGTAACCCAAACAATTGTGCACATATCCTCCCGGTAATGGATAATTCTAAGTGTAAGCTTTGTTTTGCAATAGTTTACAAGGCTTACATGTACGTGAGCTAACAATCACTAATAAACGAATATGACATGATGATTGTGGTAAAAAAGAAGTTTCACATCCCTAACCCAAATCGTCTGTAGCTCTTCCCTCAACGGGTCTCACTAAAAGCCGACCGCACAATCTGGACCACTACAGACCACCCTAATTACGACCGCTGAGCGCTAATTATCTGTCGATAACAGTCTGTCATGGCCACTGTTACGACCGCACAGACCGACCGCACTGTCACAGCGCGATCACGCTGTATGCAGTTTACTGCAGTCTGTATATGCAGTGCCAACAGACAGATTTAACATCAAATGAAATCTCAGATTTCAGAATAGTAAAACCAAAAAATGCACCAGAGAAAGTATACGGCGTAGACGTCGTGAATCGTTCACGAATACAAAATCAAATCAGGTAATGGGAATATAAAACAGTCGTAATGTAGCAAGTAATGTGAAATTAAATGAAACTGGAAATAACATCAAAAGTAACTTGGAGTTAGCTTCGTTCCGCGTACTGCACGGAAATACTGACACCAGTCGCCACGAGAAGGTCGATTGTTGTGCAGTCTTCTTATTCTGCCAGGAAATGTGCCAAGAAGAAGAACAAGCAGCACAACTATCGACCTGCGTCCAGTCGTCCGTGCAGTCGTGGTCCAGACTGTGCGGTCGGCTTTTAGTGAGACCGCCTTCAACAACGTTTTGTCTGGTGCCGCCAAAAACGGCACCACCGCATTTCACCTGTGTCGTGGCGACGAAGATAACGAATATCTACCTGACGTGATTCGGTATCCATTAACAACAAGTCGTGCACGACAACTAGCGAATTTTAAAGACTCTCCGAAAATTAATAACCAGACAATTATGAATCACCCTCAACCAAACATAAACCGGATATTTATTTACAAAAGTTTACAAGTGACGTCACGAACTGACCTAGTTTTCCCACTCACATGCTACTAGTAGTAATGAACCCATTCTAAAAACGTCGGGATATTGATGATATATCGTTAATTTAACGAGCAAGGATTAAAGCATGTTGAGCCATCATACTGTGCTGCCACGTAACATATACATTCCACGTTCAAATAATGTTTTACTAATAATCATTCAACAATGATTTTGGAACCTTTCGTTAACGATAAACATTCGAGTACTCAAGTTGCAAAATATCGGTTAGGACATCTCTTTTGTCTGTCACGCAGATTGCCAGACAGTCACTACTAATTGACTAGAGATGCGCCTGTTGTGTAATTTAGTAAACGTGTATACAAAAAATGTTTACTGATGCTTACACAAATATGGCGGTCGATAAAAATGCCAAAATTTCGTAGTTAAAAAAGCGGCAACACTGTAAGTAAAGCTGGCTGCACATGTAAAATAAAATAAGATAAATGTTTTTGCTGCATTATTGGCATTATATTTACAGGACCTGATCTCTCAGGTTTTATGTCATGCATTAGAAAAATAATTAACATGCCAATTTTCTTGCAGATTTTTTTTCTTAAAATGTGCAGAGGTGCTGTAATAAAATAGATACTGCAATAAATCAGATTTTGATGCATATTTTATTTAGGCCACCTGGCAAGCTTGCCCGGTGGGCTATATGTTTTGCAGATGTTTTTATTTATTTATCTTTACTAATCTAACTTCTAGCCACAATATCTTAGAATCTATTACACTAATCATTACCAAATTTTCAGGACCAATAGAGCTTTGGGGAGCTTTATATGCTGGTCATTCATTTAGTGATCACTTGAGGGACGTTGCCATGGCAACCAATTTTGGGCTAAATTTGCCTATTTGACTTAACATATTGTTATTTGTGAATGTCATTTAGAAACGGATGCATTATCGCAATTTCAAACGATTAAATGGCATGAAATTATCTGAATTATGCAGAAATTTGGTGCATTTAGTACAGTAATCCCAAAGATTATAATGTTAGAATTTATAACTTTTGCAAAGATGGGCAAAAATTATCAACTTGCACCAAACATCTCAGAATATGCAAGACCAATTTTATCAAAATTTGCAGTGTTGGTAGACGTGTGGGTGGGGTATGATTAATCATACAGTTATTTTGCAGTTGCCCATGTGCCATTCCTATGGCAATAAGTTAATTTTGGGAGCCATTTGTAGACATCGCCAACAACGAGTTTTACTCTTTGTCCTAGCACAATCGTGCAGTCCCATTTACAGAATTAAATGGCAATGATTCAGTTGCATCATGTAAACATTTGGTGAGCTTTTGTCTGATAACCATAGAGATAATGATTTGTTATAAATAATTCACACTGCACATTTATTTTTATTCATCATACTAAAATAGATTGCGGGGTTACAATTTTGCTTTTTGCAGATCAAATGAAAATAATTTCTATACATTGTATAAAAATTACATGAAATTTTGTCCAGCTTCCTCAGAAGTTATGACATTAAATGTGTACAGCAAGTGTCCATCATTCTAATGGTGTTAGTTCTGCTACATTTGCTGGGACAACACGGATCAAACAATGGTGAAGCCGCTGTCAGTGATTATATTACATTTCGTACAAATTTGGCCAGTTTCCGCCCAATAACCACAAAGATTAGGATGTTAAAATGTGCAATTTTTGCCACAAAAAAGGTGGCCAACCATCATTTAACATACTGCTATTCCATGACAGTTTGCAGGATTACAATTCTGATTTCCACAGCTGAACCATAAAATGCAATAAGTTCTCTACATTGTGTAAAATTTGGTGAGATTTTTTTCTAATAACCCCGGTGTTTATGACTTCAGAGTGTGTACTGCAAGGCGTCCATTATTTTACAAGGGTTAGTTTAGCTACATTTGCTAGAGGATGACACTTCTGGAAACTGTGACGATAAATAATTAGATGTGTTTCCCCACTATGCCACTATTCACTAAGATGTGACACTACTATACCGGCCAGGCTAGGCCTACACGCTAGGCCTTTTTTGTTTTACTATAATGGTCATGTAAGGACGTCAGCTTGGTATTTATTTATTTATTTTATAGTAAACTCATACGTGAAGTACAACAAGGTTACTGAGGTTACACAGTGGCCAGGTTATTTACTATACAGCTAATTTCATTTCTCAACATCAATGTAAGAGCCAAAGTTCTTGGCAACAGTATCATGCAGTAATGTAGAGTCATGGATAAACTGTGATACACCAAAAGGTTTATTATCTATCTGCAAAGAACAAAATTTTGTAACTATTCTTGTATACTATCATGTAATTTTGTAAACGTGTCTACGTTATCGTGTAAACGTTTACACGTTTACATGCGCACCTCTCTACAGTTGACCACGCGTGACCTCGTAAAGTGCTCAGACAGACAGGTCGAGCAAGTTAGATAGTCTTTGCTGACGAATACTTACGTAGATAGAAGTTAGTTAAAGTGTATTTTAATTTGTTACTGATCGATATGTGGCTACACAAAACTCTTCTGCTGTTGGTGTTGGCTGTAATCGGAGGAGGCAGTTTATCGGAATCTGCCAGCAGTGAGAAGTTGGCGTTGTTTACGGTTGCGACAGAATCCAACGACGGCTTTCAACGATTCGTTCGTTCGGCCGCCAGACACGGCTACAACTTGACGGTGCTTGGCCGCAGCAGACAATGGAAGGGCGGTGACGTCATGCGAGGTCCAGGCGGCGGCCAGAAAGTCAACCTTCTTCGCGATGCCGTCCAGAAGCTGAAGGACAACGATGATTGGCTGGTTATGTTTGTCGACAGTTATGACGTGGTGCTGACAGCTGGCCCCGACGATGTGGTGAAGGCTTTTCAAAAGTTCAAGGCAGACGTCGTGTTTTCCTCCGAGGGATTTTGTTGGCCGGATCCTAGCCTTGCTGAACTGTACCCGGAAGTTAAACCGAATGAGAAGAGGTTCCTGAACTCGGGTGGTTTCATTGGATACGCGCCAAAGATTGCAGCTGTTCTTTCAGAAAAGCTAAACGACAATGATGATGACCAGTTGTATTACACAAAAGTATTCCTTGACCGAACAAGACGGGAACAACTCAATATGAAACTTGACACAAAATCTTCTATTTTCCAGAATCTCAATGGGGCCTTGGACGAGGTTACTGTCAAGTTCAAAGGAAATGGTAGTTATCTGTACAACTTCAAGACTGGATTTCAGGCTGCAGTTGTGCATGGAAACGGTCCAATAAAAACCATTTTCAACAGTCTGTCCAACTACCTTGATGGTCAGTGGACTCCAAAGCACGGTTGTCTGGCATGTTTGGAAAACACATTTACACTAGATTTGTTGGATGATGACAATTTTCCCCGGGTGTTCATGGCAATTTTCATTGAATTTCCAACAGTTTTCATTGAGGACTTCTTTGAGAATATAGCAGCATTGGACTATCCAAAGAAGCGTATGGATCTGATGGTTCACTATGCTGTAGAATACCATAAAAATGATGTTCACACATTTATTGCTGCACATGGGAAGTCTTATCGATCTTTCAAAGTTTATGGGCCGGAAAAACAATTGGATGACAAATCAGCAAGGAGCATGGCATTGGAAGAGTCGGAGAAGAGAGGCGCGGTGTATTACTTCTCAGTGGATGGAGAAGTTCAGCTTGAAAACACAATGACTCTCCAGCGACTGGTTGAACAAAACAGGTCGGTGGTAGCACCGCTCGTGGTCCGACCCGGTAAAACGTGGTCAAATTTCTGGGGCGCTATCAATCAGGATGGGTTCTACCTGCGTTCTGCTGATTACATGGATATTGTGAAGGGAATCAGGGTTGGTCTGTGGAATGTTCCGTACTTAAGTGGCGTCTATCTTGTTCATGGGCGCCATATTCCCATGCTGCGTCAGCAGGCCGCTTATGTAGACAGTGTTTTGGATGCAGACATGTCACTGTGCCGAGTACTTCGTGAGCAGGTGATCTTTATGTACGTGGACAACCGCGTTTACTACGGTCACCTCACTGATAGTTCCAACTTTGAGACAACACGCTTGCACAACGACATGTACACCATCATTGACAACCTGTACACATGGCAGAAGAAGTACGTTCACCCGGACTACGAAACCACTCTGCACCACACTCCGTTTGATCAGATCAAACAGCCGTGTCCCGATGTGTTCTGGGTACCGATGACAACCCCGACGTTTTGTCGTCATCTTGTGGAGGAAGTGGAAAACTTAGGAGACTGGTCATCAGGGAAGAATGACGACCCACGTCTGGCTGGAGGCTACGAGAATGTTCCCACGGTCGACATCCACATGAATCAGATCGGCTTTGAGCGGCAGTGGCTGTACTTTCTCCGTGAGTTCATCGTGCCGTACAATGCCAAACTGTTCAAGGGATATCACTCGGAAGGCAAAGCAATCATGAATTTCCTGGTCCGATATCATCCGAATGAACAGGACCGCTTGATGCCGCATGATGATGCATCAACATACACTATCAACATTGCACTGAATGAGCAAGGCATTGAGTATGAGGGCGGCGGCACAAGGTTCCTACGATACAACTGTACCATACTGAGGAATCCCAGAGGCTGGATGTTGATGCATCCAGGTCGCCTGACACATCACCATGAGGGCCTTGTGGTTACCAACGGAACGCGCTACATCATGGTTGCATTTGTTGATCCATAGACATTTCTCAACGACTTTAGGAACAACCGGCTGAAGTACATTCTCTAAAAATTAGTTAAATATGTTGCCATGTAAACCAACATTTTTATTCCACTAAATAATAAATGCTTGAATGTTAAAATTACTTTGAAACATGAGAGAATTAATTTAACTAAGCAAATTTACGTCAACTTGAAATGTATTCTTTGAAAGTTTTTGTTACCTGAATTGGAATTACCAACAAGAAGTTAGTTGATCATGCATCACATGTCTTGAAACTGGGTCAGTCAAGGTCGTATTAGTGGTCTGTAGTAACTTTGTTTTTATCTGATGCAGTGTATGAGTTACAATTAGTTGTTGGGTAAAATAGCAGCTTTTCGATATTCATTCTAGATATTTAACGGCGGGTGATATGGACTTTATACCATTTATTTTGTCACTGCTGTAAGAATATCGTCTTATGAGAACACTTTATATTTTATAATGATGACTGGCTGTTTTAACTGAATGTGTTCAGCCTGTAATTAATAAATCAACAGAAGTAATGTTACTGCTGTAGCAGTCTCGTGTTTGACCTCGCCATGGTCTACTGAATGACGCATGATAATTGCCAAATTTTGTTACTTACTTTGTTACCTGATGACCGATTAGCCAGTCATATTTGCACAGATACTGTGAACATTGCGACTAATGAATGCTTGTCTGTTATTGTAATGCTCACTGCCACATAGTTAGCCTAGCTGTTTATGTCCATATTGAGTTTTGTTAATATACATGTACTCCCATCATGTACACACGTCCACCGCATTGTTGATGTTACCATGTTTTCACTGGCTACATACATTGTGTGATAGACAGCTAGTATTAGCAGAGCGGCTTTGCTGAAGTGCAGTGTGTAGTCTGCATTGTTAGTTGCTATTCTGCCCTTGATACTGGATTGTCAACTATAATTGGCCTAGCAGACCTGTGTTGAACATGTTCTTATTCTCAGCTCGTAGTCACTTGATGTAATGTTATCATCTGGTATTGTTTTCTTGTGCGAGTTGTCATGATGTAAAAAGTAAGTAAGTAAACGGAGTATAGCAGTTTGCAACAATTTGCCTTCACTGCTTGAGAACTCATGTGCCATATGGGATCACACAGTGTTACCTGCCACCCGACAGAGGTGACATTACCGCCTTTACCCAGCCAATTACTGTAAGGCCAGTACTCGATTTAGTGACCCAAAAGGGATGCAAGGCTGAGTTGACCTAGTTGGCTTGGTTACATACCGAGGTAGTATACATGTACCTGCCCAAAGATGATAACCTTTCCCAGTATCAACCCAACTCAACTTGGAGTGACTTCGTTCATGCAACGAACTGCGCTACGTACTGCTACACATGCGTTGTTAGTGAGTTTGCATTGCGCCCAGTTTGTACACAGATGTCTACTGTTTGTTTGTTACCAGTGAGCCACTCGGGCCAACTTAGCCACCTCCCCTCAGTGGAATGGGAAGGAACTACAAGGCAAGACTCCGCGGTGTGTGAGTCACAAAGGTGTGTGTGTGTGTGTGTGTGTGCATTGTTATTTAGCTGATGATGTTGTATGTGTAGGTATTTGAGAACCCAGTATTCAGCTGTTTAGTGTGCCACTTTACCACGTAGTCTATTGTGCGGGGTTGTGAGCTGTACACACTGTGCAGAAGTAGCTAGTACAACTCTTGTATGGTTTGTCTTAGCTCAGCAGCTCGGCTAACAGTCAAGTTGTGTTCATGCGCTTACCTGACAGACGTGAACACTGCGATGTTTGATGCTTTGAGCAAGGTAGAGCAATGGTAGAGATTGTGATATTGACAAGGTAGAGCAATGGTAGAGATCAAGTCTGACAATGTGCTTGCCTTTCCGCAGTTGTTCTCAGTGTCTCTGTAATTTGCCTCACAGTGACTCAGTAGTTTGATTCTGTCAGTACTAGCAAAGAGATTGGCTGGGAAGATCGTCTCTGATATAACCTATTTAGTGTCAAGAGTAGACATTAACTCAGTCAGTCAATCTTTCTATCCCGTGTGCATAGCTAAAATGGTGCTATTAGAGCTATGGATAGTACGGGCATCAAAACTAATAGGAAGCCACATGTTGGAAGTCGGACCAGCTGGTCACCAATAAAAACTCAGCGTGGCCCACAGCCACAGGAAGTGGCCAAAACAGCAACGACGCCATTGCTTTAGAAGTATTCGCTAGGTGGCAGCACAGTGCATTGCCATCAATTGAGGCATATCATTTCGCTGCATGATACCTTGATTCATTCAAACTTGTTTTATATATTGCCAAGTAAATGATGATGTATTTGCATGTTTCAGTTGTTCATCTCTTGTTACGAGTTTTGTATCAAATGACATTTGTGTATTAGCTGTTTTGTTATCTTAACTGACATATTTCACATAATTGTGTTGGTAGTTTCCATTAATTTTGTGTTGTAGTTCAAGTTTTAGCTTAATATATTGATATGTAATCTCAGCATTGTGAGCACTGTTGTTTCATGTTGTGATGATACAAAGTTGATTATCATCTTGTAATTAGGAGCACATTTATTTCATGGCCAGAAGTGTCAAATTGCAATGTAGATTAGCGGAAAAATACCTGATTTGACAGACGACTTGTTTGTGGATAGTCTACGTCAAAATGCACACATACTAAACTTGTCATCTCAAATCTGCAGATTTTACATGTCTGGAATGCAGTCTGCATTGTGTCCCGTGAAATATTGCAGTAGGATTGACAATATTTGTCATCATGCTTCTAGATTTGTAGCGTCATACGTTTCTGTTCTGTCTGCTGTTCGCCGATGTCAGAACGTAATGGTCGTTACTGGTTATTTTGTAGCGTTGCATGCTATTTGTAGTTTTATGTAGGATTTGTGAATGTAGAGCTGTCTGCTGATCACTAATACTCTCTAACGTCCGCAGTTCACATTATCAATTATCAATGGTGCTATTCTACTGACTTGACACTAAGAGTTTTGTAACTGCAGTTCATAATTGCCTGGAAAGTTAAGTGTTTGGTAGAAAAGTTTATATTGCTCGTACCAGCTGTTGTGATCAGTGAATGTC
>Ga0209782_1001486_pt1 | contig 12285 bp, 10 predicted proteins | sample WorMetmaBAHAMAS1_FD_187390 | JGI IMG/M metagenome (GOLD analysis project Ga0209782, IMG submission 187390) | Marine gutless worms symbiont microbial communities from Max Planck institute for Marine Microbiology, Germany - Inanidrilus... | ecosystem: Host-associated > Annelida > Digestive system... | reverse complement strand
GTGGGGCAGTATCTGTGCATTTCTTTTGTTATCAGACATAAATCATGTAATAGCAGTTGGAACATTTTCTAAGTTAAAGCTTCGAGGGTTGTTTTTTAGTTGTGGTGAGAATTGTGGAACACCTGAAAATTTAATTGTTGGATCTGTTACCATCATCATAATGAAAATTTGTAAGGTGCCTCTTGTTTAGCTCAACAGTGCTATACAACTAAATAAAATACAACATGATAAAAATGTTAAAAACAGAAAATCTAAAAAATAACTAACACGTACACAGATGTATCTTGAGCTTCTTCCAAAAGCTGGCACACAATGACGACTGCAGAAAACAATTTCATCACTTGCAATCAATGAAGCATATTTATTACTGATCTCTGCCTGCTTCAGATTATAATTACATAACTGGTTGTAAATGCAGAATTGACTATAGCAATTTTTTACCCCCATGATGCTATGCTGTGCAGTATATGCTACAGTGCTGTGTGCATCTTTGTCTGTCTGCCACATGTTAGCATTCTGTCAAAGATTAAACATATTATAATGCAAACACTGCGATGCAATAGTCTGAGGATCGTAGTTTTTTTTATCTGCGTAGTGATTCCGTGTCCTCAACATTGTTCGATTATTGAAGTTTCATTTATAAAACTAGCTGCAGTATTCATACGGGCACCTTACTAAAAATGTGCATTTGCATTTATTTATTTTTTTAGGACTGAAGAACAAAAGTTATTACCATACAGCAACAAAACTTGTCGTATATATTTATACATTCTTGAACAGCACATCATGTAACATTCATGTAATTATGGCATGTGACTGGTTGAATAAATTTTTGATATAAAAAAATGTATAATATACATTCTGTAGGCCAGAGTGACCAGTTAAATCCAGCAACATGTAGATGGCTTCGTTGAACGATCTCAATATTATTTTTGTGTGTTTACGCAGAATGAGGACAGCCACTGCCTGAACCTTAGTCTAGTGAGCCTGTTTTTTTGATAAAAGCATTCACCATATTTTTATGATGAAGATTTTCGCATGATTTGTGAAGCATTTCAGCCCTTTCCAAGCTCAAACAGTTTCATATCAAATATGAGACTTCTGCTGTTAAAGGAGCCATGCTTTCTTAAAAATGAAAAATTTATGGCATCACGGTCTTCCTTAATTTTCATGCAAAATAAACAGAAAAATTATGTTCATGCAGCTTGAGTATGGAGTAAGTAGACGTTATTATCATAAGTTTATTGCCTTCGTGCTCGAAAATTACAAAAGATATAATGCTTTAAAGTAGACTGTGATTGGCATGTTCTGTATATCAGTTCGAGCTGTGCATTAATTTTTACCTGGTTTCACACATTGGTAATTACAATTCACTATTAGATATCATTGTATGACCAAATGCAAAGTGCTCCAGTGATTGATGAAACGTAATCACATTGCATTTACTATAATTGAATGTTGAATGAATGACATGCAGTGGCTGTAGGTTGAGGTGAAGTTATTGAAATGTCGCATGTTTTTTGTGCAACATACGTTTTGCATTTGAAGTAGGCCACAGTACAGTTGTATAACACTCCACTGTGATGTATAAATTGCTTGTTTGTAATTATATAAATATAGCAGTTAATTTGTCAGTTTTCTAAAGTTTGAAATTTTAGTAGTTGGTCACATCACATAACAGCAGATAAAGCACGATTGTTTATGTGACGTTTACACATGTTAAAATATGAATGCAAAGCTCTCCTTCGTGCTGACATTTCAAATTTGGAATGTCATGTATACACTGTGTCCAAAAAATGAGACTAATATTGCACACTAGAACTTTAACGCATATGCACCAATTGTGGTAATTTTTGGCTAGATACTGTTGGATGAGTATGCTATCGAATGGTGATTTGGTCCTTGAAAATGCAACTTGAGGGTCCTTGAAAAGTCCTGAATTTTGACGTCAAAAGATAGCGGGAACCCTGTTTCTGTCTTCATAATCTTGCAACAAATCAAGGAAGTAATAGCATGGACCTAACAAATTAAAGAGGCTTATGATAGCTCAAACTCCATAGCTGGTTCAAAAATTATTAAAATTAGTTTATGAATGACGAAGCTGCAGCAAGCCAAAGCAGAGTCGTTTTCGGTATTTAGCGTGACTGAAGAGACCCAATTTCTTGAGTTCATGTTTCCCCAGGTAGTGCAGAGACAGTAGTTAGGAGAGGTGGAATAACAAATCACTGTTCGATTGTATACTCTCTCAGCAACATATCGGCGACAAATTACCAAAATCGGTTGATATGCAATGATGTTATAGTGTGCTAAATCAATATCATTTTTTGAGACAGTGTATATGAAAATTATGAATCTTACATAGAATTACCAATGTGCATCGTCTGTATAGCATTTCCAGTGGTGTTTTGCTTTTTGTTTTACTCTGACATTTTCATGACGTTCATATACTGATCTGCTGTCAAGATACTGCTCACTCGCTGTTACAGCTAATGCAGATGCGCCACAAGCACATACCACGCTATTTGAAACTTCCATGTTTTTTGGGAGCTATATACACTTTTTGTATCACTGGATTGACTGGAAACAGGAATGAATGCTCTTCAGAGGAGTCAGCATCAGTAGAGTGCTTCAGCAGATCTTTCCAGATGTTTTTTACCATGTGATACTATGCTAGCGCGGTATATGTCATCGTCGTGTGTCTGTCTCTGTGTGTGTCTGACACACTCCGGTGTTGTATCAAAACATTGCTTTTGCCTCAGCAAGGCATTGTTGCATTTTACCGACTGCTTTAGCATGGGAAGTAATGCAATTGTTTCCGTCCGTCTGTTGGTCCATTTCCACTCTAACTTTTGAAATGAGTGACCTTTTACCTTGACCTTTTGCATGTATGGGTCTTGACCATAGCTCTCCTGGGGTTGAAGGTCAGAGGTCAAGGTCATACTTCAAAAATCAAGACCAAAGGTCGAACATGGTCAGTCTTAGCTCGATTCTCAGTTGAGCACAGTTTCATAGTTATCACATTTTTAGTCTGTCAGTGGAATCACCCGAAGTCTCGGTATTTTTGCAGTGGAATTTTTACAAGGAGCAGGCCATTAAATTTTTAGGGAAATTGCTGATCATTAGATCATTAGTATAATTCCATGAAATAGTGCTGGTGCATAAACTTTATCAGCATTTGCCAGATGGTGCGTTTGCTGCTGGCATAGTAAACATCATTGATATCAGGGTGTGCATTATACATAATAACTTTCTTAAATGAATTCACGTAACATTTTATTTCATTTGGCTGACAGTTTTTGTCGAAGTATAAACTGAGTGAATGGCTTGTTGCATCTGAGTCAGAGCTGCAGTTGCACGTTGTGCATGATACATGTACCGGTATTGCTTGTTACTTGTGTCTCGTAATGGTGATGTGTTAGTTCGGCATTATGACGCTGTTTTGGTGCTAGTTTTTTTCATTTACGTGCTGTTATATCTTCTTGGTTGTAATGTTTCATGCAACATTTTGTGATGTTGGTTAATGAATACAATACCGCATTCTGATGATATAAACTGATTATTTTATTCAGTGTTGACTGTTTTTCCCAGACTTTACCATGCAGTGATTAGTAATAACTTACGAAGACTGACTTTACTTGCAGTCATTGGAATGTGACTACTGATCACATCATTTACTAAATTGTCATTTCTCTGAACTGCTGTTTTGTTGAGGAATAAAAGTTGAGTTATAAAATTATAACCATATTACTCCATTCCACTGTATTAGCCTACATCGTCAGCACTGCAAGCAATGCTAGGTGGGAGCTATTCTTAAGTATATAGCGTGGTTTGTATGTCTGTGTGTTGGGTCACATGGGTGTATTTTGCAAAAATGGCGGAGCTGATCATGATGCCATTTGGTGCAGTAGACTCGCGTGGTCCCAAGGAACGATGCATTAGTTGGGGGGTACACGTGAGGCTTTGTCGGCGCCACCTGGCAAATATGATTGAATGATTCATGCATAGTTGCGCTGCTGGCTGCCGTTACTATTGTTAATGGAGAGCAGAATAATAATTGACTGCTGCTGTGTACTTTATTCTGCTTAATTAGTTGATGTTATGTGGTTAATCGGTTGCAGTTTGTACATAACAATGTCAAATATTTCTTGCATTTCTGCATATACACTGTGTCTCAAAAAACGACACTGATGTAGCATACTATAACTTCAACACACATCAACCGATTTTCCTAATTTTTGGCAGAGACTTCGCTGAGAGAGTATGCTAGCGAATGGTGATTTGTTATTCCACCTCTCCTGACTAATGTCTCTGTACTACCTGTGGAAACGTGAACCCCAGAAATTGGGTTTCTTCAGACATGCTGTAAACTGAAAACGACACTGCTTTGGCTTGCTAAGTCTTTAACAATCATGAACCAATTTTAATAATTTTTGGCAGTAAATAGCTATGGTGTTTGAGCTATCATAAACCTATTTAATTACTCATGTCTTGTTTGCTATTATTTCCTTAATTTGCTGTGAAATGGCAACGGTGTAAACGATGCATTTTTGATGTCACTGGTGGTTTGTAAACATGCCATTTACTGAAGAAGGTAAGATTCTCACTAATAATTTGTTTGATTTAAAGGGCTACAATGGTAACCATTTAGTCATAGAGTTTCCCAGCACAAGCTGGAACGTAGGCCTTGTCTACCAGTTGTTGCAAAAGCTATGGGTTACTGGGTAGATCGACCGTTGTTCTGGCAGCAGCAGATGATACAATACCCGCACAGGTGATAACATTGATCTTGTTGATCTTTACACAAAAATTTCCAAGCAAAAAATACTATTTGCACACTGTATTTAATACTACACCTAACCGTTTACAAAGAATTATCAAAATTGGTTGATAAATGTCGAAGATATAGCAAGCCAAAGCAGACACAGTATACAGCATGACTGAAAAAAAAACAATTTTTGAGGTTTATGTTTCCCTAGGTAATGGAGAGACATTAGTTCGGAGAGGTGGGATAACAAAATCACCATTCGATAGCATACTCACTCAGCACTACCTCTGCCAAAAATTAGTGAAATCGGTTAATGAGCATTGAAGTTATAGTGTGCATTGTCAGCGTTGTTTTTATTGAGACAGTGTAGTTGCATATACGTACTAAGTCAGCTGTGCTGAATACTGCTATTTTGTTGTATACTCTTTGTTATCGAAATGAGTTGAAATAACATTTTGCATATGAGTTTATAGTATCGCTGATGATGTTGACAATGACCCTTCCTTTTGAACTGTAGATTGTCAGTTTTGATAGGTACATGTACCAACGTACAGTGAGTGTGCACAGTTCAGTCATTCTAACACTAACACGCATTGATGTCACTTACAGCTGCATACTTGGACAGTGTTACTGAACCGTGTTATTGTATTTTGCTTATTGCAGTTACTCTAAAATTATTACTGTTAAAAAAAATTTACAGTTTCCTTGCAGTATGAAGCATGAATCATTGTAGTAATCAGATGGCTGATGTGTTTTCTTCAACAGCTACGCGATGCTGACGACACAACGAAGGACTTTGTTGTTTCAGCAGTTATTTGCATGAGTTTAGTTGTGTGAACTGTTGTTGTGATTTTAGGCTTCCTCCAACACTGCAGACAGCATTGGGAAGAAGGTATGCTACATATCAACACATGCTAAATGTGCAGTGTGCATGTATTGTACATCACTGGATAGGTAGCATGTAGGGTGTGTCATCCCTTCTCTACGGAAGCAATCAGAAATGTTAAATACAGCCAAACCCTTAAAACTTATACTGAGAACAAGAGTAAAATTTTGAAACTGATACCAAAATTTTTGCCTTGAGGCCAGTTTGGTCTCGATACCTTAATATCGTTATTTGAGAGTGTATCTGTAACTTAGTTACAACTTAACATTGCACTGGAAATGTCGAATTCTACCATGTTGGGTAATACGGCTTTCTGGCTGTTCTCCCCCCTTAATTCTGTCTGTGTCACATGAATCATAAAGGCAGAAACCTGTCCAGTTGTGTGTTTAGCTGTCGGAAGTGGATCTATGTCATCTCTTCCGTATGACACATGCTGATATACTAATAAGTTAAGTGAAGGTTTGGAAGAAGCATATGAAGAATTACTATGCTAATTTATTACTCACTATAATAACTCTAATAGAGTCTTGATATTGAACTTGGACAGAACTATAACATCCAAGCTTTTATCAAAGCATTTGTATGCAAAACTGGTGATGATGTATCTTTATTCAGTGATAAGAACAATGTCAAAGATTTAATGTCAATTGTGTGCAGTAACTGGGTTTTTGTTTGTAATTCTTTGCATTAATTTCATGATGTGGTTCAAGATTATTTTATAACTAGACTTCATTTGTACTGAGTGCATAGTTAACTGATGAGCAAAATTCAAGTGACAGGCAGTAACTTTCTCTGAGGGCAGTGTATTACTTTGCTGGCTTGTAGTCGAGATTGACTGGTGTACGTTGTCATGCAGGCTGTTAATCTTGTGACAATGAATGCGTCTGAAGATGACAAAATCAAGGCCATGATGGATCAGTCTACACGCGGCTTTGACCAGGCTAAGTATGTGCTCTCGAGAGTCTCTGTGTTAGTGTTGACTGTTTGAGCAATCATCGAGTGTGCACACTGCGCAGAGCCGATTAGGGTTTTGTTTGAGGCCCTTGGCACCACAGTTTTGGCAGTCATAATGTCATAATACCTTTGGTTGCCACAGATCCAATAGTGCTTGCGATATATGCACTGCTTATTGAATGACAACCTGTCACACAGGTTGGTGGTTCGGCATAGTGGTAGCTTTTACGTCGCATGACTGAAGTTACTTTACAAGGAACCCGGTTAGTACTGGGATGGGTGACTGTCTTTGGAGAAGTATACAACCTCGGTATGTATCCTCATGAGGATGTCGCTAACAAGTCATGAGGAAATCGGGCGTGTCAGACGAGGATCCTCGCGACAATGTCCACAACAAGTCGTGCATGTCGTGCTCGGGGACTTTACAGAACGACACCGACAAACGGGCAGCACTACGCCATAGCAGATCGCCAGTTAGATAAGTGGCAAGCTGGACTGGAAGTCGCGGGACACACCTGACACGCACGACCCAATACGGACATCGTCGCGAGGATATCCATAAGTCGGACTTGTCCGTGAGAATGTCACGAGAATGCTACACTGAAAATACCAGTTTAATTTAAGCTTAATCCAGCTTCTGGGGGTGCATTGTACTTTATGCATGAAGTGTCGATGTGGTTTCTGCAGTTACGTGAAACCGAGACATCCCGTTGGTCCGCCGCCGCGAAGTTACGTCTGCTACCGATGCAATCAGCCGGGGCACTATATCTACTCGTGTCCACATTCCAACAAGTCTGTGAGTAAATTGTTGACCAGTATTATCCTGGCACTTCAGTGAGCTACTGTTAAACTTTTCTTTTGCAGAGATGCTGCTCTGATGATGTAGCTTGGCTGAGACTTGGAGGGAACGAGAAGCTCTGTTAGAAAAACGTGAACTGTATGCCATGAGAGATATGCAGGCACTATTGTGTTGTTTTATGTATGTGATTACATTAATATCTGCACCAGTGAACCATTATACTGCAGTGATAACTGGTTTATAAACCATTTATGGAATTTCTGTTGACACTTGTTATACTGTAGCAAAGTGTCGTGGGTGGAGAGCAATCTACACAGTCCCTTCTTTATTGTACAAATGCAGTATTCCAAGCGATTAAAGGCCAATAGACCAAACCTCAAATTACAATGGCTTCTGTTCATTATGTGTGTTGGGGCGCCCCAAGGTTGATTCCAGGCTATTCTTCTGGTTTTGCCCGTGTTTGCCTGGCGAGCTACGGGGACATCTCATCTGAAGTATTTTCCATGAGCGAGCCTTCTGCATGGAGGTCAGTCGTGGAAACAGCAGCGTCCATTCAAGGACAAGCCACACGATGATGATGATGATGTTGATATGGATCTGTTGGGTTGGGCAACTGGAAAGAAAGTGCATCAGTCTGTTTAGATACTTGCTGAAGTTATTCTCACAACTTTTGGTTTGGGGACCTGATATACATCGATTAACTCCGGAAACAGAAGACCGGTTTTGAAAAAAAATATTTGTAATGCATGTGATCCCCTCTGATTTAAAAAATAGAGCATACATCTGATGATTGATTGCCATCTGAGCCATGTGTAGAACAAACGTGTTATTTACTGATGTTAGCATATGGAAGTCAGTGTGATCAGTGTGTTAGTATCGATGCTGAAACACCGATAACAAGTATGTTCGTTGTGATAGTATACGAATCATTTAATATACGTTGTTTGCGTGTAGGACGCCGAGTTTCCTGTGCGGCCTTTGAAGAGAAGCACTGGCATTCCAAACAGTTTCATGAAGGTAGTGGACGATCGGAACCAGCCTGGAGTCATGATGACCACTGGCGGGCAGCTGGTCGTCCCAACCATTGATGCGTACGTACTCTCGCTAGATGGTCGTGTATCGTATTGTTGATTTGGCACTGAATTGTCCTTGTGTGTTGTGACTGCTGCTTTCTGCGGTTCATGGTTGTTCATTTGCTGTGTTGATACCGTGCTAGACTTTGGAACAGTCTTTCCGCTGGTTTTGCGTCCTCTCAGTCTTTTGCTTGATAAAAATAGAAAGTACACTTCTTTTTTAAATCAACCCATTTGATTTGTGGTCGTAACTTCTGCAACTGTAAACCGATTTTGAAAATGCTCTCACAGATTGCTAAGGAAACTGTCTGTATATCTGTAATAAAAAACATCCATCTTAACTTACATCTGTTGCTACTGTACCTGGTGGAGTTTGAAAATCCACAACCCTCTTCATCTTTCAATAATCTATATATTTTTTGTGAACCAAGACATCACTTTTACTTGGGTTAAGCAGCTGGATGAAATTAGCATCGTGGACACTTAAGGATTACTAGGAAAAATCAAACTTATGAAATGCTGATTGCTGGTTGGGTGACATAAGGGCATCTAGTCTGTAAAAATTTGTGCCACTCATCGTAAAGATCATTTAAATATCTTTTAAGAACAGCTAATGGAAAACTGATGGAGAAATGACGAGACGACATTAAGTGAGAAACAGTTATTAGAATGGATCCATGTAGCAAGCAGTGTGTGAGTGACAGCGTGCTCGTGCATTGACAGGGATGCGTACAAGCTTGGCAAGAAAGAGAAGCCGCCATTCGTGAAGTCGGAGAGTCCGGAGCCTGCAGCGGACGATGATGACAAGAAGATACCCGGCGAGCTGCTGTGTCTGATCTGCAACAACCTGCTTACTGACGCAGTCGTTATTCCATGCTGTGGCAACAGCTACTGCGACGAATGTAGGTCTTACAATGTCAGGCGTATGGTAGCATAGTTTACTTACGGGGTTTCATGTCCTCTTCAGTGCTTTGACGCTGTTGGTTCAGTAACAGGAATGGCCTTTTGGCCCACTAAGAAACCTGTGCTAATTAGTTCACAATGTTTTTTTTCTGGAAGAAGTGTCGGAAGAAAACCGGAGAGCAGCTAAAACCGATTCATCTTGGAAATGTCTGAGTTTGCTGTTGAGGTGTGGTTATCTAAGTTTCTGCTGAGTATTTAGCCGCGTAGCGAGGATGTATAGGTTTTGCCTTGTGTGTGTGTGTGTGTGTCTGTCCGGGTGCCAAAAACTGATAATTTATCACTACATCTCACATTTTGCATTCACCTAGGGGGGGTTTGGACCCATTCTGGCATGTCTGATTGCCCATTTAACGGACTTCGTTTAACTCCTAATCACTTTCAAACACTGCCTGGACATGCTGACAAAAAAAACATACCTACTCATACCCCACCCCTCGGCGGCGGCGGGCTGTTCGATCCAGCTTTGAGCTGATTCTGGTTTAATATACTGTCATTTTTTATTGGTATTAGTTTTTATTCCTTTGTGTGTTGTTTTTTTCTGATAGAATAGCACCTGGTCTGTGAAAAGTAAAAACTCCAAAGTTCACCAGCAGTCTTTATGTAACATGAAAGGTTGCACCTGTTACCCCGAAAGAGAACTTTGTGGGATAATTGGGGGTAGGTTTGATTATTATTTACCGACTAGATACGTTCCCGTTGGCTGTCCCAAAGTTGATTGTGTGGATATGGACTGGAGCGACGGATGGTGTGGTCGACAGGTATCCGGACTGCACTGCTGGAGTCGGCTGAACATCAGTGTCCATCGTGTGAGACGCCCGACCAGTCACCCGACGTCCTGATACCCAACAAGTACCTGCGCGCCATGGTGACAAGTTTCATCAATGAGACGAGCTACGTCAGCACAAAGAAGCCGCCGCCGGTGTCGTCGGCCGCGGCGTCCTCAGCTGGGCCAGTGGCTGTCAAGACCGAGACGGTGACTGCCGACGTGGGTCATCGGACATCTGACATGCGAGCGCATCTGAAGGGAATGCAGTTGATGCGTGCGGGAATGCACGAGTTGAGCGCCGCGACGCAGATAAAGACGGAACCGATGCGACTGCAGCTGCCGCCGGCTGGGACGCAGCTGTCTGTACCACCTAGCGTTTCCGCTAGAGACCAGTTCAGCTACCGGCCGTCAGCATCCTCCTCGGTCAGACATGCTACAGCCAACCAGACGCCTCCAGGTTTACTGGAGTCCGTTGATGTGAAGTATTCACAGCCGCTGGAACTTACAGAGTCCGTAAACAGTGTTGGCCAGTCGCAGTCTGCTCCGAGCCTTCTCCTACACAGCCACCCAGAGTGAGTCGTCTGACTTTTGTCTAGTGCAGGTTATTGTTAGTGAAACAGGAATTTTATGTGTCAGGATGGGTTACATATAGTAAATATCGTGATTCTGGAAGCTGTGAATGCCATTGTTGGTGATTAAGAGTGAAGCAGAGTTTACATGCTGTAACATATTTTAGCTTCAATTATCTGGACTTATTTTCTGAGTAGTCCTCCAGGTTGGGCCGTATGCCGCAAAATAGTAGAGCTTTCGGCATAACTGGACCACGTTTTTAGCTATGCAAAGTGACTTAAAACCAAACTGTTTGGCAGAGCATATCGGGAATATGCAAAGTGACTGTAGATAACCTCTGATGTTCTCTCACTTGTTCTTCATAGCTGTTAGTAATTTCTGCTGATTTCGACTGCTTATAACGTGACAGCAGTCTTTGTCAAGCTGCTTTACTCAGCAGGTTTCCTTGCAGTCAGAGCACTGAGTGGAACACCAAGTTTTAATGTTCGTGTTTGGTGACAACTTAATCCACAGTTCCACGTCTAGTTAACAGATGTATTTGTATTTTTACCATACTGTGATTATCTTATGGAAGATAATTATCGGAATGATTCTAGTTAGAAGTGAATAGATGGTTTCTAAAAGTCATTTTTTTGCATAAGATGAGGCAATGTTGTGTTTGTTGTGTGTAGCAGTCGCAGAGAGATGGCGTCGTCGTCTGTACCAGTCCAGCGTGTCGTCTATGTTGACCAGCATGGCAAAGTGTTGGCACAGCATACTGCGCCTGTGGTACTTGTCATCTGTTTTTTCTCGACTGTTACCATTACTTATGTAAATTACTTTACGTTATTTTTTCCGTTTATGGCAATGCAATGAAAGAAGTTGTATGCACCCCAGAGTCCTATGTTGAGGATGCTAATGAGAGTTCCCGATATGCTTTGCCAAATAGTTTGGTTATAAGTCAATTTCGAAATGTTCTGGAAATTTGGGACAGATCACGTACAGTCAGTGAAATAGAGTTCCAGATCATAGGACCTGAGAGAGCAGTTGGCGAGACTGGATGCAACATATATTGGGCCCATTCTATGGGGCCATAGCGGTCCCCTCTGTCATGCGTTGTCGTTGTTGTCGTCGTCGTCGTTGTGGACATCGATGCCCAGGCGGCATGCGACAGTAGCGACACCTGGTGAATGGCAATGTAGCGGCTCGCAGTGGCGAATGGGCCGAACATTTTTCAAATGCTTCTTGTTGTATATGTACACTGTGTCTCAAAAAAACGACACTGATGTAGCACACTATAACTTCAACGCACATAAACCGATTTTGGTAATTTTTTTGCACAGATGTTGCTGAGTGAGTACGCTATTGAATGGTGATTTGTTATTCCACCTCCCCTTGCTAGTGTCTCTTCACTACCTGGGGAAACATGAACCCAGAAATTTGGTCTTTTCAGTCATGCTGTATACCGAAAATAACACTGATTTTGCTTGCTATATCTTCCACATTCATCAACCAATTTTAATAATTTTT
>Ga0209782_1001485_pt1 | contig 12289 bp, 11 predicted proteins | sample WorMetmaBAHAMAS1_FD_187390 | JGI IMG/M metagenome (GOLD analysis project Ga0209782, IMG submission 187390) | Marine gutless worms symbiont microbial communities from Max Planck institute for Marine Microbiology, Germany - Inanidrilus... | ecosystem: Host-associated > Annelida > Digestive system... | reverse complement strand
TCGTGGAACAGGCGGTAAAACGATTGTCTTCGGGATCCTGGAACGGCAACGAAAAGTCTACACCGAGATCGTCCCAGCTGCCGCCAAAAAGCAGCTACAGGCTGCGATCCGGGGCCAGGTAGCCCTTTTTGTCTTTAATGTTCTGCGCAGGGATACCTTGAAAATCTCAAAGTACCTGAGTGAGGCAAAGATACCTCGCCCGGTCCGATCAGAAGACCGATTGCACGGTCAACACGCCCTAACCCCGGTCGGCGCTGCCCCAACCGCCGCCACCGGGCGTCTCGATCCGCAGGCGGTCTCCCGCAGTCACCTCCCGGGCGACCTTTCCCGGCAGCTCGCGGCCGTTGAGCAGATTCCGGCCCGGTCGTCCCGGTCCACCGCCGGCAGCACCCCAGGGGGCATAGCGGCGGCGCTCCGTAATTAGGGAGACAGCAGCGGGGGACAGAAATTCCAGCTCCCGCACCAGTCCGTCGCCGCCTGCCCGCTGCCCGTGCCCGCCGGACCCGCGGCGCAGGCTGTACCTTCCGATTCGCACGGGAAAGCGGGTCTCCAGCACCTCGATCGGGGTGTTCAGGGTGTTGGTCATGTGGGTCTGGATCCCGGAATGTCCGCCACCGATCGCCCCGGCCCCCATGCCGCCGCCGATGGTTTCATAATAGTCCCAGGTCGCTCCGGGAGTAGTGCTGCCTATGGCCAGGTTGTTCATGCTGCCGTGACTGGCCGCCGGGATCCGCTCCGGAACCGCCTGGGCCAGGACCCCCATCACGGCGTCCACGACGCGGCTACTGGTCTCCACGTTGCCCGCTGCCACTGCGGCCGGATAACGGGCGTTGAGCAGGCACCCATCGGGGGCCGTCAGACTTACCGGTCGCAGGCTACCGGCACAGGCTGGCGTCTGCGGCGGCATCAGGCAGCGGAAGACATAGAAGATGGCCGCCGCAGCGACCGCCAACGGACAGTTGATGTTGCCCGGCGCCTGATCCGCCGTGCCCGTGAAGTCGACCTGAGCGGTTCCGTCCCGCATCCGCACCCGGACCCGAATCCGGATATCCTCATGGCCCTGGCCATCGTCGTCCATCCGGTCTTCGAAGCAATAAGTGCCGTTCGGGATGGTTCTTAAGGCCCCTCTGGCCAAGCGTTCACCATAGTCGTTCAAGGCCGCCAGGTGCTCGAAAAAGCCCTCGGGTCCGTGTTGGGCGACGAGCTCACCGAGTCGGGCTAGGCCGACCCGATTGGCACTGATCTGGGCATAAAAATCACCGCCGGCGTCCGCCGGATTGCGGGTATCGCCGGCGATGGACGTCAGCAATCGCTCGTCGAGGACGCCACGCCGCATCAGGTGAACCGGCGCGATGATCTGCCCCTCTTCATGGATCGAACGGGAGATGGGCATGGAACCTGGAGCGCTCGCGCCGATGTCCGCGTGATGGGCCCGGTTGACCACGAAGGCGACGAGCTTTCCGCTGACGAAGAGCGGCGCGATAACGGTCACATCCGGCAGGTGGGTCCCACCTAGAAAGGGATCATTGAGGATCACCAGATCGCCTTCCTCCCACCGCATGGCGGTTACCACGGAGGCCATCGCAAAGGCCATGCTGCCCAGGTGAACGGGAATATGGGCCGCCTGGGCGCAGAGCCCGCCGGTACGGTCGAATACGGCACAGGAGAAATCGAGCCGGTCGCGGATGTTGGGAGAGAAGGCAGCGTTGCGCAGCACCGCGCCCATTTCGTCACAGACCGCCTCCAGGCGGCTGGAAAAGATGCTGAGTGCTATGGGATCCAACGCCGGGGATACCAAGGATTGCCTTTCACCTTGTCGCGGGCCGTTCCATCGCCTTCGGTCAGTTTCGCCTCAATGACAATCTGAGGATTGAACTCGCTTGGAATGATGAAATCCGGGGTTTGGTCGAACCCAGGAAGCCGTTCCGCGCGCTTGGTTTTACAGAAGCTGACCCCCGCCTGCAAGAGAACTTCTTCGATGGCGTTCTCGACGAGGTTACCGACTAATTTACTGATGGAATCACGATGGTCGGCGAAGGGGCGTCCAAGAAATCGTTCGTACAAAAGAACAGCATAGGGAGCACTTAAATCGGCAAGGGACCGGGCGCTCGTGAGGCCTGTCGCCGTATCCGCTTTATCGGACCGATGGAGCTTGTCGGCAGAAGCTGGAGGAACACTATTCTCGAGGATTTCACAAGCAGCTGCGGTCAAGCCATGAATCCGCTGCTCCGTAACCTTCCCGGTTCGCTTGAGCGGCTTATCCCGTTCCATGCGGATTTTTCGGTCGATAGTACACGCCGCACCCTGGGTAATCTCGATCCCCGCCTGCTGTGTAGCAAATGTCGGAAAGGACTCCGTCCTATAGGCGGATACGCGCATGGATCGCCTACCGGGCACCGTGCAGGACCCGAGTATAGTGGTTGCGGTCATTCCCGATCATTATTTTGAGAATGCTCATCGCAACCGGCCCGTGTTGCTTGCTGTCCAGCTTGATGTGACGCTCCAGGTAGTAGACCATGCTTAGGCGCCTCCTCGGCGAGGATACCCCAAGTCGCAAACAGCGTCCGGAACATCCTGGGGATGGAATCTTCTCTGCCGAACAGGAAGTTGCCGGCTACTTCTTCCTCGCTGCCCTGCTTTGCCACCGTAAGATTCGAGTTCACGAACTCCCGTCGTAGCCGGGTACGCGTGCCGCTTCCAGGGCTTCGTCGAGCCCATCTCCCTGCTTCAGGTGCCGCAGAAAGGTGTCGAACATCCGCGTCGATGCCCAGACCTCCCGCATCCCTTTCAAGTAGAGGGCCAAATGGCTGGCCGGGCTGCCGTCGCGATTGATGTCGGATTCCCCACTGAGAACAATGTCATTGATTAGCCGTGCCGAGGCCTCGTCCTCCGGCGGAATCCATGAGATCCAGGTGCAGGTGCAAACAGGTCTGCAGGCGTTTGGTCAAACTCATGAAATCCCACACCGCGAAGACGTGAATCCGCATGAATCGATGCAGCTGGTCCATGGTCTCAATGGCGTTATAGAGCGGATGCGCGATCAGCTCTGCTTGCAGGTCCTTCAGCTCGTCGGCAAACATTTATGGATTTCTGTAGCAGGGTGTTGAATCGGGTATGTCGGGTGCGTCGGGTGCAGCCAGGATAGGTCGAGGTTACCGGGGGACCATGAGTCCGCACGGCATCATGGTAGGCGCAAGGGATGAGCGCGGCAAGCGGGGGTCGCCATTGGATTTCCCGCACGCTTTCATTGAAAGAAAGCGTGCGGAGGTGGAATACGAAGCGGTAGAGCCTTTTGGGCTTACTCACATGTTTCGGTAGACGTGACGGCGATGCGCGACCACTACCACGAGCACGACCAACTCCTGGTCGCGCAGCTCGCAGAGGATGCGATAGTTCCTTACTCGATAGCGCCACAGTCCCTTGCGATCACCGAATCAGTGGCTTGCCGCAATTGCGAGGATTGCCGAGGGGCGCGATTTGGTCCTCGAGGTAATCAAGGATCGCCGCCTGCCACTGCCGATCAATCTTGGCCAATTGCCGTTTGGCCTTGGCTCCGAACTCAACGCTCCAGGCCAAGCTCACGCCTCACATCCGCCAGGCTGGTACGCGGCTCCTCTTGTTCCATGGTGGCGAGTGCCAGCAGATAATCGGTGCGGGTATCCAGATACTCGAAGAGGGCCTCATGCACATAGAAGCCCTTGCTGTGTCCGGTCGTGGTGGCGAGCTGCTCCAGCTCTTGTTCCATTTTGGGATCGAGAGTAACGGCAAGCATCTTTCGGTTGGTCCGTTTGAAAATGTCATGCATATTCATATAAGCTGAAAAATCCCAAGGATGGAATTTTTCAAAGGTTTCCGTGGTTCTCCCAGGGCGAGCACGTATAACTTTTAACCAATTGCTTCCCGCTACCAGCCGCCGCTACCAGCCGTCAGCCGCTGTAGCGGTAGCCTGCCAGCCGAGTAAAGCAGGCAGACAGGTGTGCCAAGGCCATGTTTTCAATAGAATTTATACGCGCTCGTCCTGGCTTTCAAACCCGAGCGGTTGCAAAAAGCAAAGGCCGTGAGTAGAATTTCCGACCTGATTTCTGAGTAATTCAGTCGGATATGGCGTAGGTCGAGGTCTGGGCATTCACCGTGGAGCTTTACCGAGCACAGGTAAAGCATAACCCACATCAGGAGACGGTAGTGGTGATTTTTGAAGTGATATCTAGCCAACAATCGGAAATAATTCGGTAGGGTCTAGATAACTTTAGCATCTCACCTGCATGCTAAGGTTATGTTATGAAAGTAAAAACAGGTATTTCAGGCGTTCACCTTTCCGAAGCCAAATTCAGAGTGGTTATACGCTCTTTTGCGCTTGATTTACCGGCCTCGAACATCGCCGAGCTGAGTGAAGCCGCCCGACGATTAATCAGCTATTCATGAAGTTACGAATCGGGATCGCCCAGGTTTGTGACGCTTCATCACCTCTATCCGGTGAGGTTGAAGTCGAAGAATCTTATTTTGGCGCACGCCGCGTTCGCGGAAAAAGGGTCGCGGAGCGGGCGGTAAAACGATCATCTTCGGAGTCCTGGAACGCCACGGGAAGGTTACACGGAAATCGTCCCTGACGCCTCCAGGAAGCAGCTACAGAGAGCGATCCGGGGTCGGGCACGCTGGAAGCAGCATCCACTCGGACGGCTAGAGAGGCTACACCGGGCTGGTGGGCGTGGGCCACAAAAAGCATTTCCGGGTGCATCATGGTGAGCATGAGTTTGCCCGTGGTAATTGCCATATCAATAGCATTGAATCATTCCGGTCATATGCCAAACGAAGACTTGCAAAGTTCAAATGTACTCGGTAAAGATGATTATCGTAACGCAATTGCCGTTGTTCATTGTGGCGACGGCTCGGTTGCCACAGGAGGGTTCTGGTCGGCACTCAGCATAGCAACGGCGCTCGATCTGCCGATGCTTTTTTACATTGAAGACAATGGTTATGCTATCTCCGTGCAGAGTCAATTCCATTAAGTTAGCTGTTGGCCATCTACCGATTAAAGTAAGGAAGTAATTGCCGCGGAAAGAAGGCGTGATCCGTTACCAAAATTACACGATTTCATTGTGCCCCTTATTATGACCTAACAACAGTGGGAAGAACTTCAGAAAAAAGCCGAACGGAAAGTAAGAACCGCTCTTGAGGATGCACTCACCAGGCAGGTACCTGATCTGAAGAAGGTTTATCGATATGTATTCACGGAATACGACAGTAAAGGCGAACCCGAGCTACAACATTTGGGAGGCCTGATCGTGGATGGTTAATCTTTTCCGAGAATTACAACTATGGTGTAACACGTGGCTTGCAGGATAAATATGGTCCACAGCGGGTGTTTGATACGAGTCTGTCTGAAGAGGGCATTGTAGGCCGGTCTATCAGCATGGCCTTGGGAGGGCTTCTACCCCTGGCTGAAATTACGTTCCGTAGATTTTCGGATCTGGCTACCGACTCATAATTGTGGCACTATTCGGTGGCGTACGGCTAACAAATTTGCGGCATCTGTCATCATTCGGACGGTGGTCGGTTATTTGGATTATGGTAATCCGTGGCATAGCGTGCGCGATGAATCCGTATGGACACACGCAATGGGCTGGCAACTGGTTTTTCCTTCAAACAGTGAGGATGCAGCAGGTTTGCTGAGAGCAGCTTTGCGTAGTAACAACTCGGCCGTCTTTGTCGAGCACCGTGCCCTGCTTTACGACAAATGCGCGGGAAATTCCTACCCGGGTGAAGGCTTCGTTGTGCCCCTTGGTCGGGCCAGGAAAGTACAAATAGGTGACGAACTGACGATTATCACATGGGGCGCAATGGTGGAACGTTGCCTACGTGCCGGTAGGAAAAGCGGCATCAGCACGGATATCATCGATTTGCGCAGTTTAATTCCATGGGATCGCCAGATGGTATTGGCCTCATCAAAAGCACCCATAAGGTGCTCCTTGTGCATGAAGATTGCCTGGAAAGTGGCTTCGGCGCCGAGATTAGTGCCATTCTTTTCGAAGAGTTATTTCACGATCTGACTGCCCCTATCAAACGTTTGGCAGTAAAGTCCATCCCTATTTCTTTCAATGTCGATCTTATGAATTTCAGTTATCCCATGCGTGGATGATATTACCGATGCCATGAGTGAGCTGAGAAACGAGGCGTGAACGATTCTTCTCCGGGTTATGACAGAGCCGACAGTAATCAAGCAGAAGGGGATCACCCGCCGGCGGGTATTGGGCGATCTGTTCAAGACCGCCTGCGGCGTCGGGCTGTTCGGCCTGGGCGTGGGTCTCTATTCCAACCGGGCCTCGTCGCTACCCGCATCTGCCATCCGGCCGCCGGGGGCGATCCCGGAGGATGCATTCAACGGGGCCTGTATCCGCTGTGGACTCTGCGTGCGCGATTGCCCCTACGACATCCTTTCTCTCGGCCGGGTCGGCGAGGGCATCCCGACCGGAACCCCGTACTTCATCGCCCGCCACCATGCCTGCGAGATGTGTGAGGACATCCCCTGCGTGGCAGCTTGTCCCACCAATGCCCTGGATCACGCACTTACGAACATCGATGCCGCGCGCATGGGGCTCGCGGTGCTCGTGGACCAGGAGACCTGCATCGCCTTCCAGGGCCTGCGGTGCGAGGTCTGCTATCAGGTCTGTCCGGTCAGGGACGCGGCCATCACCCTGGACCGCCGGCACAACGAGCGTTCGGGAAAGCACGCGCTCTTTATACCCGTGGTCCATTCGGACCACTGCACCGGCTGTGGCAAGTGCGAGCAGGCCTGCATCCTGGAAGAGGCCGCCATCAAGGTGCTGCCGCAACACCTGGCCAAGGGCGAGCTGGGCCGACACTACCGGTTGGGTTGGGAACAGCAGGCCCGGTCCGGCGGGCCATTGGTCAGTCCGGACCCGGAGCACCAGTACCACCTGCCCGAAGGCATGGAGTACGACCACGCCGGCGAGGGACTGATTGGGGAGGGGAGGGCGGTAGCGCCCTTTTCCGACAACCCGCTGAATACTCTCAACAAACAAGGGCCACCTTAGTGCAGTTGCGTGCAAAACACGGAAGTAACATTAAGAACCAGAATGAACACGAATAGACACGAATATTCGTGTTCATTCGTGGTTTGAAACGAAACATTGTCGTGTTGAAGAATAGCTCCTCGTTCCAAGGCCGACTCAAGGCCCACCGCTGGCTGATCGCCCGGCGCCTGAGCCAGGTCGGCGTGCTGGCCCTATTCCTGCTGGGTCCGGTCACCGGGGTATGGATCGTCGAGGGCAACCTGTCCGCCAGCATGACCTTAGATATGCTTCCCCTGACTGATCCCTTCCTGCTCCTCCAGTCCGTACTCTCGGGCAGCTTGCCGGTGATGAGCGGGGTCATCGGCGCGCTCATCGTGCTGGTTTTTTATGCACTTGTAGGCGGGCGGGTGTTTTGCTCCTGGGTCTGCCCGATAAATCCGGTCACCGACACGGCGGCCTGGCTCCGGCGATGCTTGGACCTGCGTGGTAACAGTGCCCTGTCGCGCAATCTGCGTTACTGGCTCCTGGGGCTGGCGCTGCTGTTTCCACTCCTTACCGGCGTCATCGCCTGGGAGTACATCAATCCGGTATCCATGCTCCATCGGGGTCTCATCTTCGGGATGGGCTCGGCCTGGATGGTCGTCGGTGCCCTGTTCCTGTTCGACCTCTTCATTGCCAGGCACGGATGGTGTGGTCGGCTGTGCCCCATGGGGGCCTTCTACGGACTGATCGGCAGCGGCTCGATCCTGCGGATCTCCGCGGCTGCTCGGGACCGGTGCGACAATTGCATGGATTGCTTCGAGATCTGCCCAGAGCCCCAGGTCATCAAGCCCGCGCTCAAGGGTGCCGCCGAGGGCATCGGTCCGGTGATTCTGGACCGCAACTGCACCAACTGCGGTCGTTGTATAGAGATCTGCCCGGAGAACGTCTTTCGCTTCGGGACCCGGATGGACAACTGATCTATCCGCAGGTTAAGGGTAGTGCTTAATCTGTAGTGATCGCAAGTTTGGGAGCAATCTCAGCATTATAATAGTGAATAAAATTCCAGATAGCTCCGAAATGATCTTCGGATCTTCTTGGAATCCGTAGGCTCTTCATGGATTCCAGACTGATCGAAGGGGACGGTGGTCCGTAGCACTCTGACTGACGACAGAACAGGCAGTCTTTTCTCAACAACAGCAAGTTATACGATGCCCCTTTGGCTTGCTGAGAAGGCGAATTTGCGCAAAATATCCTACCCGTCTGGAATCCGTAAAGAGTCTTTCCGTAATGGACTTTGGCTCGTGGGAACGCAATGCTGGCTCCAGCGGCCGAGGTTTCATGACGCTGGAGCGCGGGATAATAGAAAAATGTGCTGAAACGGGGGTGCTAAGCCAGCTCCCGTTCCGGCGACAGGTGCATCTCGTGGTGCCCCTTGCCTGCTACGATCATCGGATAGACATTCTCCGCGGGGTCCACGACCACGTCGAGGAATACGAAACGATCCTTCATGCCGAAGGCCTCTGCCATGGCGCCCTTGAGGTCACCGGGCTGCTCCACCCGCATTCCCACGTGCCCGAAGCTCTCGGCCAGCTTTACGAAGTCCGGGAGGGCATCCACATAGGAATGGGAATAACGGCTCTCGTAGAAGAACTCCTGCCACTGACGGACCATACCCATGTAGCCGTTGTTGAGCATGATGACTTTGATCGGCAGTTCGTACTGTCTGCAGGTAGCCATTTCCTGGATGCACATGAGGATGCTCGCTTCGCCGGAGACGCAGGCCACCTGGGCCTCCGGGAAGGCCAGCTGGACCCCCATGGCCGCGGGCAGACCGAAGCCCATGGTCCCCAACCCCCCGGAGTTGATCCAACGGCGCGGTCGGTCGAAGGGGTAGAACTGGGCGGCAAACATCTGGTGTTGGCCCACGTCCGAGGTTAGATAGAGAGCGCCGTCAGTGACCTTGTAGAGGGTCTCTACCGCGAGCTGGGGCTTGATCTTGGCGCTGGCGCGATCGTAGCTCAGACACTTTATCTCCCGCCATTGCTCGATCCGGTCCCACCAGTCGGCCAGCACCTGACGCTGCAGGTCACACCCGGCTTCTTCGAGCAGAAGCAGCATGTCGCTGAGCACGCTTGCGACGGGCCCGACGATCGGGATGTCCACCCGCACATTCTTGGAGATAGACGAGGGGTCCACGTCCACATGGATGATTTCGGCGTGGGGACAGAAGTGCTCGATCTTGCCGGTGACCCGGTCGTCGAAGCGGGTGCCGATGGCGACCAAGCAGTCAGTCTCGTGCATTGCCATGTTGGCTTCATAGGTGCCGTGCATCCCCAACATGCCGATAAATCGGCGGTCGGTCATCGGATAGGCACCCAACCCCATGAGGGTGCTGGTGATCGGGAACCCGGTCGCGCGGACCAACTGCCTGAGCAGGTGCGAAGCGTCGTCGAGAATCACCCCGCCGCCGGTATAGAGGACGGGTCGTTGCGCCGCGAGCATAGCCGCGACGGCCTTTTTGATCTGCCCGGGGTGTCCTTTGCCCGCGGGGTGATAGGAACGCATGGTGATTTCCCGCGGATACCGGTACGGGACCTTGATGTTGGGATCGGTCGTATCTTTCGGGATGTCTACTAACACAGGTCCGGGCCGACCCGAGGTGGCGAGATAGAATGCCTTGCGAATGGTCTCCGCCAGCTTGTGCACGTCCTGGACCAGGAAGTTGTGCTTGACGCAGGGACGGGTGATGCCGACCGTGTCCACTTCCTGAAACGCATCGCTGCCGATCACGGGTGTGGGCACCTGCCCGGTCAGGATTACCAGGGGAATGGAGTCCATGTGGGCGGTGGCGATCCCCGTAACCGCGTTGGTCGCGCCGGGACCCGAGGTGACCAGGCATACGCCGCACTTGCCGGTGGCCCGCGCATAGCCGTCGGCCGCGTGGGCCGCACCCTGCTCGTGTCGCACCAGGATATGCTTGACCCGGTCCTGCTTGAAGACCGCGTCGTAAATGTGTAGGACCGCGCCTCCGGGATATCCGAAGACATACTCGACGCCTTCGTCGATCAACGTCTGAACGACGATTTCGGCACCACTCAATTCCATGTCGGCGACCCTCCATCGGTCCCGGACCCACGGACGATCCGCAGGCAAATGAAGATGCTTCGGCAAATTGTTTAAGCTACATGAGCCGAATCTTCGTGGTCAAGGTAAAGGAGTTTCTGAAACAGCTTTGCGGTCAAGGATGCGAGCTTCCGTAGAGACGGTGGTTCAGGACCCGAGCAGCTTTTCCAGAATCCGGGCGTAAATGCGCGCAAGTTGCGCCAATTCTCGGACACCGACGCACTCGTCGATCTGATGGATGGTGGCGTTGGTGGGACCGACTTCCAGTACCTGGGCCCCGGTGGGTGCGATGAAGCGGCCATCCGAGGTCCCGCCCCTGGTCGAGAGCCGGGGATCTATTCCTGTGATCTCGGTGATAGCGGCACGCGCCGCGTCCACGAGGACCCCCTCGGGGGTCAGGAATGGGTTGCCGGAGAGGTGCCAATCGAGGTCATAGTCGAAGCCCCCTCGGTCCAGTATGGTCCCGGTCCGGCGCCGGATGCCGTCCGCGTCGAGCTCGGTGGAAAACCGCAGGTTGAATTGGGCCTCAAGCCGGCCAGGGATAATATTGGCCGCGCCCGCGTCCATGTTGAGGTTGACAATCTGGAAGCTGGTAGGCGGAAAGAAGGCGTTGCCCTGGTCCCAGACTTCGGTAATCAGCTCGGCGAGTACTGGTGCGAAGGCGTGCAGGGGGTTCTTGGCCCGCTGGGGATAGGCGACGTGTCCCTGCTTGCCGTGCACGGTAAGCTGGCCGGTGATGCTGCCGCGCCTCCCGTTTTTGATCAGGTCCCCCAACCGCCGGTCGCCGGATGGCTCTCCCACCAGGCAGTAGTCGATCTTCTCCCCCCGGGATTCGAGTTTTTCCACTACCTTGACGGTGCCGTCCCGGGCCGAGCCCTCTTCATCGCTGGTAATCAGAAAGGCAACGGAGCCGGCAGGGTTCGGATGGGCGGCAAGAAACCCCTCAGTAGCGGTGACCATGGCCGCAAGGGGGCCCTTCATGTCGCAGGCGCCGCGCCCGTAGAGCCGGCCATCGCGGACCTCCGGGTCGAACGGGGCCGACGTCCAGTGCTCCAGGGGCCCGGTCGGCACTACGTCCGTATGACCAGCGAAGCAGAACAGGGGCCTGGCGTCACCCCGACGGGCCCAGCAGTTCGTCACCTCACCAAAAGGCAGGGATTCGATCTCGAATCCCAGGGCCGCGAGCCGCTCGCACAGGAGCGCCTGACAGCCCGCGTCTGTGGGTGTTATCGAGGGGCGACGGATCAGTTCGGCAGCGAGCTCGAGGGTGGAGGGCATGGGTCAGTTGTCAGGGGGGGGCAGTGGTCAGGAATCAGGAGGATTGTTTGTTTCTCAGGCCGACGAGCATCGCGGAGAGTTCTCTTGGGTAGTGGTGATTTTTGAAGCGATAGAGTAGATGGATTTCATCGGTAATCATTCCGATTGCCACCGTTCTTCTCGTTACCTGATTCTAGATTTTAGCCCTCTCTTCTGGAAGAATACGCTTGGTCTGAACGATTGCGTTCATTGATAAAACTAACCAACAGGGCGAGCGCGTATAAATCCTCCTTGAAAACAAGATCTTATGAGACCTCTGCGCCTGTAAGCAGGAGAGGTTCGCGCTTGCGCCCCTTACCCGGGCTATGAGAGGTTGGGCAAAGCCCGTAGGATGCCGTAGCACAGGCGTCTCGCCTGCAAGTGTTTCGCCTGCAGGCGAGACGCCTGCGCTACAGCGGCCAAACCGCTGTAAGGCTATGTTTTCGGAGAAGTTTATACGCGCTCGCCCTGAACTAACCAAAGAGTTTTCAATTACGATTATCGAGACTAAGGTATACCTGTCGCAAATGTCAGAGCGAAGATCTGGTTAAAAATGGCCCAAATGCGTCCGGTAGCTCGCAATATCACTGTAAAGCCTGTGGTGCCTATGGCGTACTTGAGCGCAAAGAACGCACGACGGAAGAAAAGAAAGAACTCGTTATAAAAATTTATCAAGCAAAGATCCAGTATGCGCGGGATTGAACGGACGTTTGGAGTCTCGCGCCGAACGGTGAGTGCTTGGTTAAAAGAACAGGCGAATGACCTCCCACCCCTTGAAGAGACGCTACAACCGGTTGATTCCAAAAAGATTCCTGTGCTGTAGGGGGATGAGTTGCAGTCCTTTGTCTTTCGTAGCA
>Ga0209782_1001484_pt1 | contig 12291 bp, 9 predicted proteins | sample WorMetmaBAHAMAS1_FD_187390 | JGI IMG/M metagenome (GOLD analysis project Ga0209782, IMG submission 187390) | Marine gutless worms symbiont microbial communities from Max Planck institute for Marine Microbiology, Germany - Inanidrilus... | ecosystem: Host-associated > Annelida > Digestive system >... | reverse complement strand
GGATGAATTCGGACGGAGCGGCACTATTTTTAGCAACCAATAACCGCATGCCGGTTTGTTTGGTTGACCAATCACACAATGTTTCGGCATTCCGTTTCATCCCAGATTTCACCCCTACTCCGCAATAACCACCAAGAAACACTACAGTGGTGGTAAGCTCCTGAACTCTATCCCACTAAGCCTAAACATGTGTATTTTATCTGTGGTCTTAAGTGGTTGGTTGCGTTGCACAGTGGTAGAACGTCGGTCTCTGGCCAGCGATCTTACCATGTCCCACGCTTGACTTTCAGGTGAGTGATGGGCGACCCTCATGCCAAAAATCAAGGTCAAACAGGAGAGTGCCCACAGACAAACGGATGGACACACACACACACGGACGCTACCAAACGTATTATCATCCCTGCTACGCGGTCGATAAAAATTGCTCTGCGACTACTTTAAGAATGATTTCGTCAAAGAACGTACTGGAAAGAGGACACAAGTGCATGAAAAGATCCTGAGAGAGATAGTTGTGTGTCAGAGAAGTAAGTCGAGAGGATGTTGAACCAGTTGAAACCTGACAAGTCACAGGGCCCGGACAGTTTTCATCTGTTGTTACTTCGAACTGCTGCTGAAGAAATATCCATACCGCTCTGTTACGGTGTCTATTTTTGTGTATTTATTTCTCTTGCTGCCATGTATTACTATCAGACTCACCTTCCTTCAAGTAACTCTCGTTGGTCCATATTTACAGTGTGTACAGAGATGTATCCTATCATACTGTATTTCGTGCGTGTGTGTGTGATTATTCGTATCTTAGCTCTACCTACTCGTTCCATAGTTGATCTCACTCTGGGTGTTGTCGTTGACTTCTCGCAGTGATTCTAAGGTCTGGTTGCGCCATCCATACTTAATTTAAGTAGTCCTTAAATCTCCATCAAATGCATGGATATTTAAGGACTACATAAATTATGTATAGATGGTGCAACACGACCTAAAACTGATTCTATGTCTGTTTGTGTGTGCGAACTGGCGCTCAGCGGTCCTGTAGGAATGTCTCACCACAGAATTAGAGGCGGAAGCCACAGACACGTTGGCTGACTGACAGAATACAGCTAGCATGGAAGCAACCTCCCCAGAAAGAAGAGATTAACACACACTGGCCAACTACTCAATCCGGTCGCTACACGAACTGTGGCTAGCAGAGTACAAGAAGTACACATTAATGGGGCAAGGTCTGAAATGTCCACATGAGGTATCAACTGGAATTCTCGGTGATGTTTAGTCTAATGCTACAAAGAATGACAGATGTAACACAACAGAAACATACCAGATCTGAGATTTATGTTAACAAACAGGTCAGGTCTCAGGAGTCAGGACATCAGCATACTAATGTCTGGATGCTGATCGTGATGTACATCAAGAACTACACTGACTGTTGGGATATGTCATCCACCATTCCCCCGACCATGTGGTCAGTTCTCCATTTATAGTCCCCCTAATGGACACTATACTGCCCATCTCCAAAATATGGGCATTGGGCAACACGACTCATATCAAAGTAAGCTGCTGACCTTTAGGGCCTGTCATGTCATGGAGTGACCACATCAATTCTCCTCCTCCATTACTCCTCCAAATTGGCCCATTATACAGAGGAATTATACTGTCCATCTTTGAAAAAGGATTTTTCTTCCACATGACTATACGAAAGCAAGCTGCTGATCTGATTATGTCTCCCATCATGGTCCCAACCATGTGATTCACCCCTACATAAGCCATCCAAATGGACCCCTAATAGGCACTACACCGCGCATCTCCAAAATGTAATTCATATATGAATAATTTTGAATCCGTACAAATGAATGAATATAGGCATGTCAGAAAAATGCGGAATTTTTTTTCAAAATATGCGGACCATAAAATATACAGAGATTGCATATTCACATAAATCTGACATGGTACGTTTTTTGGGGGGGGATGGATAGCACAGCCATTATTAGTACACTTAAGCTTACAGCAAAGCTGGAAAGTACCTGTGGATTCGCTGTTGCACGATCTTTCACTGACACATGCTCAACCAAGTGGCTATATTCAATCTTTTTACACTTAAAGTTAGACGTCATCACTTAACAACGAATGTTGATTATCTGCAGCGATTCGGAAAATTTACTACAACGAATATTTAACCGCCGAAATATGCGGAAAAAAATATGCGATATGCGCACTTTGCTAAAATATGCGGAAAACGCAGCAAAGTGCCAAATATGCTCATTCCGCATATTCGCATTTTTCTGACATGCCTAAATGTCGCGATATTCAATACAGTGTGATATATTCTGCTGTCACTAGTATTAGTTTTAAATTTTAGCCCGCTCGGCAAACTTGCCGGAAGGGCTATATATTTTGCTTGCGTTAATTTCTTTTTTTTTCTTTTTTTTACTATGAGCAAAGCTATCTCAGTATCTACTGGACTGATTTTCACGATCTTTTCACCAAATGGAAGGTATTTGCGTAAATTTACTTGATCATGTCCAGTTTTTCCGATTCCTCAAGGGACATTGCCATGGCAACCAATTTTGTGGCAAAATTACCTACACCCCTGTACTTATCGCTCTGTCATTCCGAAAAGGAATGGTATATCACCTTGCAAATATGTGCATTTATAGCTCCACTAATTGCTGTACATCGTGTGAAAAAATGGTGAAAATCGTTGAGTAGTTTTTGAGTTAAAATGGGGTAGAAAATGAAAATTGTGCTGCGACTCGGCCGAAAGTGGCCTATATCGCCGAATATCTTAACAACTACTGAACCAGTCTTTACCAGTGTTTCAGCATTGGTAGGTGTGTATATGCTGATTATAAAACTGACATAAGTTTTGCAGTAGTCCCAGGGACGTTGCTATGGTAACCAATTAATTTTGGGCGATTTTTGTTAACGTCAAAATTGACCGTCTTCACCCTTCGCTCTCGTGTTCTGAAACGAATGCACTATCGTCCTGCGGATGCACGCATTAATAGCTCCACTAATTGCTCTAGATCGTGTAAAAAAATTGTGAAAATCAGTTCAGTAGTTTTTGAGTTAAAGTGGGCAAGAAAATGAAAATTGTGCTGCGAGTCGGCCGAAATTGGACGATATTCGTTCATTTGGCACACTGGCGTTCTGAAACAGATTGGAATATCACAATTTTGATTTTAGCTGGTTAATCGGCAATCATTTCTGAAAATTTGGTGAGATTTGGAATAGTGACCCCGGAGTTTTAGGCAAAAGAATTTGTACGGCCGGAGTCGATAATTGTTACCACGCTTAGTTCACCTATGTTCGCTATTGGGTGGGGCTGTTAGGCACTTAGGTGATCAGTAAGTGAGTGTTTTTCACAAGTATTCACTAGGGGGCGACACTATGGCGCCGAGCAGGCTGTACGCTAGGCTTTGCCACGCATTTTCTAGTTTTAATTTATTTAAATATCGTTTTTCAAATTTTGTTTGATGCTTTACCATTGAAGACTTTAGGCTTATTTTTTGCACAAAACTTTACATTGTTGATCGCAAACTGATAATTTAATTTATGTTGATTGAAATTATTAGATCTTTTGTTTGTGATAAATTGTGTTTGAAACAGTGTTTGATTTGAGCAGCATGTATAGTTTGTTGTATTGTTGAAGGAAAAATGATTGGTTGAAGAAGCGGTAAAAGATGCCAGCAAAAGTCAAAGTCCGGAAGAAGAGAGAATCACGACATCAGAATAATGCTTCGTCGGTTGGGAGATCTTCAGTGTCAATGTACAGAAGAGCTTCCATAAGAAATATGTTGACTACTGAGCCGGCAGAATCTCCACTCACTGCGTTAATGCTGAACAGTGATACAGGTTCATTATTTGAATAATGAATACTTTTAATGAGAACAGTTTTTTTAATTAATGCTGTATAATGATTTTTATTTTTAATTACCATTGTATACAGGGTGTGCCAATAAAAAACAATCCCTTAGAAAAAATTAATTATATCAATTACTGTAACATATTTTTTCATAAAGTTTACAGGTTTCACAGAGGAGGATTTAGGTCACATATGCAGCAGATTTAATTACGACACTTGGTATGGTTTAGAAATTACAACCATTTGAACTTATAACTACAAATCTCTAAGTAAAAAATAACTAAACAGTGATTTTGATGTAAAAATAACAGCAAATGCTTTATATCGATATGCCATGTGTGGGTTGATATGCTGTAACGCTATCAAAGACACATGCCAAAGCTGGCCAGCATCATAACAAGCTGAAAGACCATTTTGTTGACTTGATACAGAATGATTTGCTTCACGAGTTCATTGATAAGACAGTTGTATCATTTTGCAACAAATTTCGATCGTGTGTTGCTGCAACTAGTGGGCACTGACGTCACATTGTGAACACTGTTTAAATACAGGGTAAGCCTTAGGCATCTGACACTTATGATTGAAACATTTGAAAAGTTGATGAAAAGCTGTGCTAAGTTTGATTTGTTATTCGTGAATATTCAATGTATAACTGCATGAAAAAGTGAATTTAAAGTTTGAAGTGCTCTATCTTTTGAACCATTCCTGCTATTTCAATAAAATTCGCAGGATAAGTAGTGTGAATACTTACGTACAAAGTCTGAAAGTTTTGCTCAAATCCATACTACCATAGCCGGATTACAGTATTTTTTCTAGGGGATTGTTTTTATTGCTGCACCTTGTATATACACTCTGAACCAAAAAACAGGACACCAGACTTTGCAAAATGTTGACCGATTTTCAAAATTCTGTCATCTCTATACTCAGCAGGAAATTTGCAATAGTCATCATTAAGTATTCGACCACACGTTAAAAGTGTAACTAACTGCTAAAGTTATAAAAAATATTATGGAAATGTAAAAAAATTGGTATTGCAATGTTGCATTGACTGCTGGCAACAGATAGAACATTGTCTACGCCACAGTTTTACACTGATCAAACGATTGTTCGGCCATCATCAGCACAGTCGTCATCTGGCAGACAGCCATCTCAGTCGTAAGGAACATTTAATTCAGTAATTTACTTGTTGTGTTAGTTGACGATTTGTCTGTATGCGAGTTTGAGTTTAAAATGAAGATTAGTGTAGCATTGCAATTTGCTGAGCACTGTCACAACAGTGGCTGTCAGTGATATGCGGTATGGCAGGCGAACACCATCATTTCTTAGCAGTACATCGCAGCAATGCACAGAGCTATGCCCAGATCTTTGCGAAGAATGATGATGATTTAATAAATTGTTAACATATGCTCAGCTGTAGTTCATACTAATTTAAGCTTAGTTAGTAGTCAAAAAATAATCCCACTATGTGTTAAATGTGTCTCCACATTGTGATTGTTTGTTGATCAAAATACGTTAGACTGTTGTTAGTTTGTGACATTTTTAATATTTCACATGGTAGTGTGGCACTCATCTGTGGTTTGTGAACTCTGATGACGACTATACTACAAATTTACTATTGAATGCTGGTGAAGGAATTTTGACAAGAGGCTCTGCTATGGCAGAGGGACTGCGCGACGTGCTTGTCAATAGAAATTCTGCAACTACAAAACTAGAAAACTAGAGTCTTGGGCCTCTCGTGTGTGGCATTATTTGCATGATCCTACGTTTAGCCGTTTTCACGCAATACCGGAGTGTGACAGACGGACGGACAGATACAGCATTGCGTCGCGCTGTAAAAATCGACCATATTGCACTGCACACCAAGTATAATTACCAGGCAACGAGCGTCGGTTGATAGCAAATTCTAGGCAGAGCAAGAAATGTCGGTTATTAGCACATATTTGAACGATAATGCTCAAACTCCACTTAATGGATTCGTTGTCTATATGTTATACAAGCAAGTTTGCAACAAACACGGTGAAAAATCGAACCGATGGAGCTTAAGACTTAGTGTATGCGCTGCACCACCGTCGGACGTGTGATACTCAATAGCTGTCATCGAAGACACGGTTGATAGCAAATCACCGAGTGCAGTGGAGATTTCGTTCTAACTCCACAGCAGTGCATACAAAAAATGGATCACGTGAGCAAAACCACGCCCCTTTTAAGGGTGATTTGTCATCCATTTGGCCAGACTTGCTATAGTCTCCCTTTGTACAAAGTTTGAGAGCTCTAGCTTCAGCCATTACTGAGATATGGATGGGGTACCCACAATTTAAAACGTGTCACGTGATGTAACCACGTCCCTTTCAGGGACGATTTGTTGTCCGTTGGCTGGGACTAGCTACCGTCAACCTGTACACCAAATATGAAGTCTCTATCTTTACTCACTAGTCACTACGAAGATATGAAAGGCAACGAAAAATGCAAAAATTGGGATGGTTTGTGGGGTTAGGGGTCACCCAAGGTCATCGGAAACATAGCCATTTGATAGAGCACATACGACTTCCTATTCGACTTTAATAGAAACTATGTTTCTATCTTGTACCGTTTTCGAGTTATATTGCGTTTTTCGTCGAAAGTGACGAATTTTAACCCACCCCACCTGCATTTGTCGCCCCCGTAGGGGGTGATCCCGTTCGAATTTCGTCGTGAACTTTGGTGACAGAAAACTAGGGTACCGGGGCTATCGTGTGGCGTTATTTGCGTGATCCTACGTTTAGCGGTTTTCATATAATACCGGAGTGTGACAGATACACAGACAGACAGACACACGACGACGGCATATACTGCGCTTAGCATAGCGTCGCGCGGTAAAAATTGGACAGTATTTTATGGTGTTATGAGTAAGAATATAGCATCTTCCCATTTATAGAACACAGTGAAAATCAGTCTGGCAGTTGCAGAGAATTAGATCCAGATTTTAGATGCAGGCTATGCTGTTCTGATGTTGCGTAAAATGGAATAGTCATCCACTGCTAATATGTACTGATGGTGATGTGCAATGTGAAATGACATACAGAAAGCGTCGTGATTCAGCAGCATTAGATGAATCATTTTTGCCTGCTGGCCGTCGTGTGCATGGTGAGTGGAACAAGTCAGAACGACGACGTCCACTGAACACCAGACGTCCAACAAAGACATTTGAACTACACCAGCTTACAAGTACGACCAGAGTCACTGGTAATGAACATTTATGTTCATTTTATTGTGATGTGGTTGTGGCAGTATTATGTGATGATATTGTTCATGGTGTCAGGGGCATCAGAGACAGAATAACTGCAGTAGAACAAGGACAGGCGTAGCTGCAAAGAAGTGACTAATCAAAGAATCTTGATAGGAAGAGAAGAGAATTCAGTAACCCACCATTTTGTGCTTTGTTGACTTTTAAGAATATTGTCTTGTGAAACATGATTTGCTATATTGAATGAGGGCTTTCCATCTCCTGTATTTAAGTCAAATTGCTTCTGACAATGTATGCAGGACAAACTGTCAGATTTATTTCACGTGAACATGATAAATCCAAGATTACATCTAGTTGGCCTTCATTTTTAACATACTTGCTAAGATTGCCTTAAACAAGCATTAAATATTTGTGGAATTAAATTTGGAAAGAATTGGGGTGGCACAATGTAATGTATGGTTAGAACGTAGCGTTAGCTGTGCAAAAATGGCTGAATTTGATCGAGCAACCATGTGTGATCGTGAGTGGGGTGGGCCCAAGGAATTGTATATTAGATGGTGTGCACATTGGTGCCTCCTGGCAAATATGGTTGAATGATTGTACTGTAGCTATGCGTCGGGCTGCCATTACCGGTGGCTATGCTGCCTATTTCCAAATTACTTTGGGCAGTTTTGTTATTAGCTCCATCACACCATCAGCTGTATAGCGATAGTGACCGTTGCTGCAGCTAAAGTAACATGGCATATTTGTCAGTCTATCTCGCTGTCAGTAACAATTGTTTGCGAGATTGGCACATGCATCAATGCTCACATTTTACCACATGATATTGGCTTCAGCACTTGATAACTTAGACATGATGCAACCTATACATTAGGTAACTGTAGAACACGTGTAGTAAGTCACTTCTAGCAAACTGACTGGTACTGTCTGTGTGCTACTGTGATGAAAGGAAGTGCCTAAAATCGTGTTTTGGAACCTTTTTAGTATGACCTGCGAGTACGCCCTCTGTGATGCGGCCTGTCCTCATATTACTTTGAACACTCTGTTAGTGTAGTTTATCATTAATGTTATTTATATAGAGCATAAGAGCACCTAATGGCTTACAAGTGCACTATGTCGACAGAATAGCAGTATGGTAGCCTAACTGTTTACAATTGTCTACATAAATAGTAGTCAGGAGATGGTAACCTCATGTTTGTTGTCCATGTAAATTTTAAACCTCTTACAAAAGTTGAAATCTACAAAAATGGAAATTTATCTATAATAAAAAATTTGCAAATTACGTCTTTTGATGCTATTTTTGTGCCTTAGTAGTTTTTATGTTCTCGTTTGTGATTTTTAGTGCTTGGTGGCAGTAGCAGATTAACCACACTATGTCCAAACTTGTTATATAGGTGTTGTTTCACATGTGATTTTTTTCAAGGGCAAGCAGACAGCACACAGAGCAGAAAGAGAAGTGTGGAGAATGGTAACTCACTGGCTGTTGCTGATACTGCGACACTGTCAGACAGTGCGCCAAGTATTTCAGATTTCACTGCACAGTATCACACCAACAGGAAACAACAGCTTTCACTTGACGCGCATGTGTTGGCAAAGACTCCTAGTACAGTTGGTTCCAGGATATTGTCAGCAGCTGTATCAGGCGACACAGAGTATGGTGACTATACTGTTAATGTGCGTGATGCAGAGAGCAATTATGCTGCAGATGCTGTATCAAATATCACAAGCCACAGTAAAGATGATGGCATTGTGTGTCATACTGTGAGTGCTGCAGAAGCCACACGAAGGAACACACATCACAGTAAAGGTAATGGGAGTAATTTTGCTGCAGATGCCACACAAAGTAGCATTCTTCACAGTAACGATGCTGGCACTGTACGTGAACGTGATAGAGAGAGTAATTATGCTGCAGAAATCACACGAAGGAACACACTCCGCAGTACAGATACTGGAAATAATTTTTCTACAGAAGCCGTAGCAAGCAGCATTCTTCGCAGTATAAATTCTTCCACTGTATGTGAACATGATACCGAGAGTAATCATGCAGCCATTGTATCAAGTAGCACTCATGGAGATGGTGGGAATGTGCATGACACTGGGAAAAGCTGTGTTGCTGCTGCTGATGATGATGCTGCTGTGATCAGTTCACAATGCAATACACCGGCTGAAACTACTTTTATGCCGACACACATTTTCACTGCAGCTGACCATGCAGCTGTTAGGATGCACAACAGCACCGAGTCACATGACGAACCTGGCGGAAATTTGGAAAACAGTGTGCAGTCTGCTAACGTCAATGGTGAATTCAGGTAATATATGTTGTAATATACATAATTCTAACATATAGGGCTGCCTAATGCACATATTCACAGTTAATTATTGAGTTAATTATTCAGCACCATGGATTACATCCTTGTGAGACAGGAGGACACATCGAATGTTTGAAATGCCAAGGTAATAGCAAGTGAAGTACGTGTGGCTAACATAAATTACTATGGTGACAGATGTGTGGATGAGTGAATTAAAAGAGGTATCACAAGAAGATTGAACCAAGGCTGTGCATCTGTAGCAGCAATGGGTGGACTGTGCAAAAAATGCTCTACTATTTGCACTCTACAAATCAAGTCATTATCTCATTTGTATTTCTGTAGTTATTACCTATATATGATGGGCCAAAAAATGTGTATTGCCTTCTATGGAATGTGTTTTTGTCGTTGGAATAAAAATGAAATTAAAGTGTTTTCAGAAGAGGCATTATAGCCATTTTTGTCACGGTACCTAAATGCTTTATGAAATGCACAGATGCCAACTATCCAGATTTTGGCAGAGTTTTCCCGCTTTTACATCAAGATCCCACCTTCCGGGGCGGGATGTACATATTCCTACTTTTCGCGACTTGCACTGACAACAAGCGATCGGATAGCATTGTAAGTTTGGCTGTTGTCTTCTGTTTGCATTCCTGCCGGCTGCCGCAATAGTTGGCAGTTGTGCAACATCTGTCCAGCTGTCTCTCTGTCTCTGTCTATGTGTCTATCTGATCAGAGCATGAGACAATGAGCGTGATAATCCCTTCTCCCTTTGCTTTCTTCTCCCCGAGAACCCCACTCCCACTTCGGCCCTTCAGACCTTGTTGAATGGATCCCTCTTTTTCATTTTAAAATGTTGGCATCTCTGAAAATGGAAACAACTGAATAATTCAATCGCCGTTAGTCTAAATGATGCCTGTGATAATTGTCTTTCATAGTCTGAGGTTGTCAAAAAATTCTGTTTTGCCACTTACACATCACTCTGTCAAATTAAGACAGACTGGTGCATTATTTGTACAAGTTGTCCAAATGTTTATGCTACAAACTTTGTACCATTTTTCTTTATGTTTGAAAATGATTTAAAGCTTATCATTATCTGCAAACCACTGCAAAATTTTCAACTTTTCACTGGCAGCTTAAGGCACATGGAGTGATTGTTGATGTTTTGATTCTGTAATTCACTATTTTTGATACTAGTATTTTGTGTTTAAAAATAACACTAAGAAAGTTGCAGTTTTCGAGTTACTGTATTTAATTATTTCTGTGGCAGTAATAGATGTTGATGTTTCTGAATGTAGAGAATCGACACTGCCTATAAATCTGCCAAGGACTCCACATTTGCCGTCTCACTCTGCCACTCCATCATCTGCTGTGCCACCAAATGTATTGCCTGTCAACCAAAAGAGTGCCAGACTTTCACTAATTAACAAAAGGTCTGTTTAGTGGTCATATTAATAACAATTGTTTTCAAATGACATTAACATTTTTCTTTTTTTGTAAAAACCGTTCTGTGATTTTGATGTATTTCGTTTTTTATTGTAATTAACTTTAAATTGTAAATGTATTTTAATATTATGGAAAAATGTGACCTAGTTTGTGTGGACAGTGCCATTAAACATATATCAACGAACCAACTTTGTGAAGTGATACTTTGCTCTTATTATACTTACTGCATTAATGTTTAACTGATATTTTAAAATTGTGATAAGTGTTGTATATATATGAGGGTTGTTCCATAAATAAGTTACAAAATTACGTCAAATGACATCACTCATGGAAAATCCTAAATATACATGTTGTAAGGAATTTAATTCTGAATACCAGCTGTAGGTTTCATTTGTAGGTTTTATTATGATGACATTGATTAGACTTTATTTATAAAGATTTAAGTGTATCACCATTGCTGTTGAAAGCATCCAATAAAGATTTGGCAAGTTGCAGTAGAATATTCATACTAGTAGGCAATACTGCACTGATTGACTGCGTTCTACATATAACTGACGTCATAATAATGATGTCAGCTTTATGAACATTTTAGCATATACATGTATCCCCAATTAAATTTTTTGTAAAACATATTACAAATGTTTCATATTTCAAAAATTGACAGAATGACGCTAATTTGTAACATATTTATGGAATGAACCTAGTATAAGGTAAATCTATGCATTGTTGGCAATGCGTATTTGCAGAAGTCGATGTGTGACTCAGTTGAATGCAGTGAGAAACACACGACGATCTGCAGATGCTGCCCGCATTCCACGACATCTCACTGCTGCTGCATTGAAGCATTTCACTGGCATGAGAGTCGATGCAGAAGCCATTGATCATGTTGAAGACATGTGAGCATAATCCTGTATAGTGTGTCTAGCTTGGATGATCAGTTGTTTGTTGCTGCACACTTGTGATAGGTGTGCTTGGCTGTAGATGTTGATGTTCATCAGATGAACTGGGGCAAGATGTTATGCACACTACAGGCTTTCTGTCAGCTGCAGCTGAAGGGAAATAATTGCGTGTTAATTAATGGACTTTGTTTCACACACATATTTTGTAAATGTGCCTGCATTCGGATGCGCTAGTCATCGGCAAACCAACTGGGCATGGAGATACGATGTACCCCAGTTTTGGAGCTTATTGGGTGCAGGGGTGCAACTACACTGTGTCTCAAAAAAAACGTCAATGATGTAGCACACTATAACTTCAACGCACATTAACCGATTTTGGTAATATTTGCAGAGATGTTGCTGAGTGAGTACACTATTAAATGGTGATTTGTTATCCCACCTCCCTTGCTAGTGTCTCTGCACTACCTGGGGAAACACGAACCCAGAAATTTGGTCTTTTCAGTCATGCTGTATACCGAAAATAACATTGATTTTGCTTGCTATATCTTCCACATTCATCAACCA
>Ga0209782_1001483_pt1 | contig 12292 bp, 9 predicted proteins | sample WorMetmaBAHAMAS1_FD_187390 | JGI IMG/M metagenome (GOLD analysis project Ga0209782, IMG submission 187390) | Marine gutless worms symbiont microbial communities from Max Planck institute for Marine Microbiology, Germany - Inanidrilus... | ecosystem: Host-associated > Annelida > Digestive system >... | reverse complement strand
TGAGTCTAGATAGAATATTTAATAAGTCTGTGGACTAGACAGACCGGTGTTCGAGAGAAGGTGGGTGACGCCTCAAAAATACGTAAAGAGTCGCGTTTTGTTCGATTTTGTAAAAAAAAACCTTTAAAACGTTAAAAACGTGTGTACAGTTTTAGTGGTCCAAACCGACCGAGGAAAGTCGCACCGTACAAATAAACAACCACACTGTCGTAGGCCTATATCGAAATGGCTCGGGTCACATCCGGACAGCAACTTAACTACCGAACTGGAAGTTTACTGTTCTGATCACTCAGTGAAGTTGTGAACTCATTTTGAAAGACTGACGACTAAAGTTTTGATAAGCGTTTTTATCGTTTTTAACGAGTCTGCTCAAAAAACCGTAAACCTCGTTTTCTTTGAAATCTGGAGAAAAAAACGTAACTTTTCGAACATCGAGCCAAACCAGTGTTAAAGGGCGATTTTTGATCCTCACGGTACAGTTAAAATCTATGCGGTTGTTAGTTGTTACTCGACAGCACGGCAGCCGTGGCTCGAACGCGCAACCACCGAGTCACTATATAGGCCTAGCCACTAGACTATCGAGTCACACTGCCGTTACCGTGCATCAACCTGTTAACTTATTACGGCGTGAGACAGTCTGGCTATCTGGTGGCAGGTTACTGGTACCGCGACGACTCGCTCGAACTGTGGGACGCCATCTGGGCATTTGTCGAGCAGGTTCTGTCGCTCTACTACGACGATGAGCTGGCGGTCATTTCAGACATCGAGCTGTCGGCGACGATCGCCGAGCTGCGCCAACATTCCATCATGTCGCTCGTTCGTACTTTGACGGCGTATTATTTAGAATTTCAAACAAAACGGGGGCCTTCTATCCCCCCCCATTGCACCTTGTGGTTTTGTGCTTAAGTCGTGGTCATACACTAACTCCCTGAATTTGGTTTACCTGGATAAAAACAATTCCGACTACGCGTATGGCTACTAACACAACTTGATTATAATTTATCATACAGATTTATACTTTTGACGTAGTTTATAACATTTTGCAAGTTAAGTTCATCAGTGTCAGTCACCGACAAGTGTAAGTCTTCTGCTTTTGCTTGTGTGTGTATGCAACGTGGCTGAATTTCTTTGGTTAAATGTCATCGGTATGGGCGAGCCTCTCTGTCTGTTTCTGTATTTGCCGGCTTATATATCTCTCAAACCACATGTCAAAAGGTCAAAGGTCAAGGTCAAGCGTTATCAGATACACTGCTGGGACTGTTGCAGGGACTGTCGGAGAATTTTCATTCGCTGGAAGCACTGACACAGTTCGTCACTATCTTCATATTTACGTGAGTAGCCCATTCGAACACTGTTGTCGTCATCATAAATGTCGTTATTAAGAAAACAAACGTTCATTTAAAACGTCTGTGAAGGTTGTATGTGATGTAGCAGCAGTATACAGGGCGTCGTGCTCTTGTGTAGACGGGTAAAGGTAAAGGTACCCCGTTTAATGACTCCATATGATAGCAAAGACTGTTGGCATTGAAGCAAGTGGGTGTGAACAACTTGCTCAGAGTTGTTATGCAATTGAGCCGCGACCACGCATCGAACCGGCGACCTCCTGATCACAAGTCCGACGCCCTACCGTTCCGCCACCACGCCACCCGCATGTGTGCGTGTAGTCGACCGGGTGCTCATCTACCGTTCTTATAGACAGCTGAGCGCTCGGACCGCGCATCCGTAGTGGTCAGCGTAAAGCAACGATTCGGTGTCTGTCCGTCTGTCCGTCTATATATACCCGTGGCTTTCCATAGCCACGTGTGCCAGCAGGGCTCTAGCCAGCCGACACTGTAGCGTTACTAAACCCTGTGACTGCCACACAGCAGTTTCGCTGTCCCCCGACGCGGCCAAAGTACGTTTCTTCCCTACAATCCGAGGGCCGATACAGTTGTTATCCACTCCGGCGGTACAGCGGATGCGTGGGTAGGGTGATCAGTGGCGTCTGTGACTTCTGTGTGCATCTCTGTCTGAGTGTCCTCGATCTAAAAGCAAAATGGCACGGGCTATCAACACCCAATTTGGCAGATATGTAGTGCATGGCAGGCCCGTAGCATACATTGACCGTAAGGTCAAAAGGTCAAAAGTCAAGGTCACAGGGCTATTGGATACGCTGCCGGCGTGGGACTATGACTGCGGAAAAATTAGGTTTCTAGTCAAATAACGGTCCGATTCGAAATGTCAGAAAGTTTAGTCGTTCGGTTTATCTCCACGTACGTTCCTCCCACTCAGCATACAGGCTGCTGATGCTTGCTACTAGCGGCTATCGGGTGTCAATTTTAAGTGGGTATAGTCGCAGAAAAACTTCAATATTGCATCTACAGTTACGACGTTGTACGCTCACTTAGAGAAATGATTTGTGCCGGATTCGCTTGAAGCATTTTAATTTATTTTTAGCCGTTTTTCGTCTGTCTATATACTTCCGACCACCTGGGTACAGAAGGCTCCCATGTCGAAACAAAACGAAACGAACCTATATAATACATGTTGTTCGGTCGGTGGTGTGTGTGTGTGTGTCAGGTGCACGGTACAACAGACGGCGTTGCGGCGCACGATGGTCGACATGTTCGCCTACTGTCCGAACGCGCCGCCGTGCATGATGACCCCGCCCCCTTCCGAGCGCCACGAGGACGGATACACCGAGCAACAGCTCGTCGACATGCTGCCCAAACCGGAGTTCGTCGACAACTTCCTCGCCGACGTCATGATGCTCGCTGGGGGCGACATACCGGCTTCCGTCAGTACACGACAACCAGTCCTAACCGTATAACCCTAACAATATAACTCTAACTCGAACCCAAATCCTAAACGATAATTTAGCCCGCCCGGCATGGTTGCCCGACGGGCTATATAGGCCTATTTCGCCGATGTTTTTTTTATTTTTATATTTACTATTATTATTTTTAATGGTCGACCTATGAGCAAAGAGATCTCAGGAACTACTGAGTGGATCTTCACCAAATATCCAGGGTTTGGTAGAGCTATATGTTAGGACTTGATAAATCATGCATTCATTTGGCGATCGCCCAAGGGACGTTGCCATGGCAGCCAATTAAAGCTGCAAAATCGGCGTTTTTCGCAGAAAAATTTTCGTTGTTGTGCTGCCATTCCGAAACGGATTAGAATATCGGAACGCCGATGGGCAGCTTACAAGCGTATTGAATGTGGCTAGGCCTATGTATCGTGTATGGTGCAGTAACTCCCGAGAAACTTTTGCTCATTTTTGTACTTCTGTGAAAAAATTGCAAAAATGGGCGTATCAGGCTGATTATCTCAGAACAAGTTCGACTGATCTTGACCAAATATTCAGCTTTGATAGATATATGGGTGGGGATGATTAACCTGTCGTCCGTTTAGAGATCACTTAAAGGACATTTCTGGTAACCAATTAATTTGGGGGGGGGTTACAAACGTCGAATTTGACTGCCTCCAGTCTTTCCACTGGCGTTTTGAAACGGAATGCAGTATCACCATCTGCATAAGGGCGTTAAGACTGGCGATGATACAGCTACATCGTGTCAAATTTGGTGAACTTCGGTGCAGTAACCCTTGAGATAACATTTCTTATATGTGTACCTTTGTGTGGCTATTGGACGAAAATCAGTCTACGATCTCCATTCGTCGCACTGGCATTTCGAGACGCATTGGACGATTGAAATATTGATGGGTGTTTAAAGTGGCGATGGACATGTACACGTCATATAAATTTGGTGGGCTTTTATCCAGTACTTCTGTAGTTAATGCTGCTCAACTGTGTACAGCAGGCATCAATCAGCATTCGGGTTAATTCATCTACGTCCACCAGGGGGGCAGCACGTTTGTGTTTTGCTGCTACTCGCTAGGGGACAACACTGATATGCCGGGCGGGCTATACACTAGGCTTTGCTACGCATTTCTAGTTTATCACTCTATTTGCACAGAAACTACGTCATTCGCAACCCGTAAATAAACGCACTGCAAATTACGTCAAATGTTAAGTATTAGGCTAACTGATTTGCTAGCTGTTTTGAACGCCGACAGGCCGATAGTGGACGTTAGACCGATGCATGAATCAGTTACACCCGTCTGGCATCCGTACTGGAAGCCTGTAGTCAACTGGTATTTGAGAAAATTACCCTTACTGGTAACCAGGTACCCGGTTGCAGTTCCCGGATCTCGGGCCCGTTTTAAGTTCCATATTTATCGACGCGACGCGCTAATGCTAGGAATATGACGTCTGTCTGTCTGTCTGTAACGTTGGCGGATTGTGATCACATAGTGCAACATACACCAGACCGCTGCTGCTTTAAGCCCGCATTCCACAACACCGACATCGACACTCGCCCGACACGTCGACATACTCTGCGACGATCCTCGCGAGGATGTCGGCAACATGTCGATGTCGTGGAATGCAGCCTTTACGCAACAATCAGACGAGACGAGCGAATAACCGCGGCTGCGTGTTTACTGCGCCACTGTGCAGGAATCGCTGCTGAACTACAGAAACCGCTGGTTTACGGAGGAAGGACCACACCGGATAATGGACCAGTTCCGCGGCAGTCTGCGCCAGATTTCGGAGAGCATGAAGCGACGCAACAAGGACGCCATCAAGGAGAACAGCGCGCCGCCGTTCGACTACCTGCTCCCGGAGAAAATCTACATGCGCTTCAACGTTTAGGCCGCCATCTTTTCGGCTTTCGCTCGCTATTACAGTCAGCATCAAGTAATGGCAACTGCTAATTTCACACGTCGTATACGCATCCAGCTGGCAATGCATTATTATCATTGTAGGGTCCGAGAAAAGTCGCTGGAATTAGGCCTAGTTATGATAACAAGTTGAACTGCTTGGAATACAAACAAGATATCTTAAAAAACCTTACCGTGTACGGATTTTAACGTAATAGTGCATGTTTTACTGATTGGCATTATTAAGAATTTTCACGGTCGAACTGTGCCTTGGAAGGATTTCTGTAACAGGTAGATTTTAAGCTGGGGATAAAAGTGTGGGCGTTAGGCCTACGTATGATCACGAAGAGTGGTGGAACAACAACAAGACTATGTGACAGGCTGATGAAGAGAGTCAAGACTATAAAGATTGGTGGAGACTGAGGGATCGAAATAAGAAGATGGTTCCACAGAAATCGTGAAGCATGTAGAAAGGAATGATCATGTTTTTAGCATTTTCTGTTGTTTGTATTCTGGTTTTACTATCGTACACTGTATCGTAATATTTATTTAACTATTCATCCCTTGAAAAGGCTGCAAGTGTTCTAATGAAATCAAGATAAAGTTATGCAGATAAAAAGGCTCGATCGGTTGACGGTGGATGAGAGTGTAAGGAAAAATAGTTTTCCAGATATAGGAAGAGACATATCAAGGAAAGGGAAATGCAAATACGGGAGACCAGTGATGTACATGGTGAAGAGCAGAGGATCAAGAACAGAGCCTTGGGATACACCGAAGGAGGCATAAGATGAAGACATTTAACAAGATAACAGCAAGATTATAAACAAAACTTAGTTTAGAACAGAGCCATGCAATGATAAAATGGTTGCAATGATACTGTTCAGCAGACATGATTTTTATATCGACTCTTCGCTGCTGAATGCAACTTACGTTCACGTATTTTATAAAGCGCTTCTGCTTTTGGGCATTCATGCTATTTTGATACTTTGTGCAACATTAGTCGCACTGTTGAATGTAGTTTACTATGTACTTGTGGACCTGGGTATTTCTGTTAGTGAGGCGTACATTAACAAGCAAAGTGTAGTTAGCTTAGTTAATAGCATAACGCTAATGGCATTCAGATGCATGCTACGATCATAGTTTATGCTTCGTTGATTCGATTCGCTTCACAAACTGTATATTTTGGTCAATAACTGCATCATAAGCAACTATTATTTTTTGTTACCGTAAGTTACAGTAATTCACAAAAATTTGTATGATTTCCTTCAATATTGTGCAGAATACAGCTACCATCTGGTGTTGACCAACTTTTTTTGCTTTACTGACATTTATTACTACACTGACATTTATGCTGTACTACTTTTTGATACAGTGATATACAGTATTAGGTAAACTGAAATTATAATTAACGACCTAGTTGTATGGTCTGCAAAACAATTCATGAATTACAGAAGAACGAAAGTTTCTGACTCAAATCAAGACTGAGTAGATGAACCAGAACCAATACCAAGTTTTATTAATTCTTGGTTTATCGACTACGCTGCTGTTGGCTAACGAAGTTCACAAACAGTGGCAGAAAAACAGTGACGTAATATATGCTATATCAGCCAGATACAATGGCTGCAATCTCCACACTGGCAGGCCATCGATACATTTCTCAAATCAAACACACACACCACCTCCATTTTTTCAGCGTTTTCCAAAGGAACATGGCTGAGCCTATCTCTGCCGTAGTCTTGTACCTCCATTTGTTCCAGAAGAATACCATCATGGACGAGTGGCTGAGATCTTTATGGCCCAGATGTCCTTTCCGTCACCCAACCAACATCGTCAACGCACCGAAGTTAATCATCAAATCAAAAGCAAACAACTATGCTGTAACGTCGAGTTGAACACTGCAACTTTCATATGAAACTGAACTGTGCTGAAATCGAAGCAACACAAAAGAGAAAAACAACGACCAACAAATGAAAAAAGCATATTCAATTAAAGGCACAAATTTTCCCCCAATGGTAATTCTGCAAAATGACACCATCCAGTGGCAACTAGTCGCTGTTGAAATACAGCTGTGAGACAAACTATTCAACTGATGAATCACTATATATAGGACTGGTGTTCAAAGCAGGTAGATATGCAACACACTGCTGAGTAGCTGAAGTATGCCAGTCTACTATCAATGCCTCATCAGGGGACTGGTGAAATTCTTCACCCATTAAGCCACATCATCACAAATTTAAGAATGCCAAAAATGGAATAATTAACGCAGTTACTCCATTCATTCTATTTACACCGCAGTACAGAACGTAAACCTAAGTTGCACATTATTCAACAGAGAGTCACTGTTACAATGTAATGGAAGTTACAAACTGGCATCTGCTATGAATAACTATTTTAAGTAACTCGGTCTAATTTTTACCGACCAGAAATTTTTTTGGCTACATCTGACAATTTTTTTACTATATATACTACTGACTGCCTTGCCCGTATCACACAAAACTCTGCATGGCATCTTAGTAACTAACTGTGAACAAGAAGCTCAGCAGATGCTGAGATAGTGCGCCATGCGAGCTGTTGAATGCTGCCAAAGTGCAAAACTCCACGTTTTTCCATACCCAACTGGTCTTCATGAGTAAAATTTGGGATCACAGGATCTACTGACACTGCCTCATCAGTGGACTGGCGACATTCATTTACCATTAAACCCCATATCACAAATTTCAGAATGGAATAATTAATGCAGTTACTCTACTCGCTCTATTTACACCTAAATATAGAATGTTAACCCTAGCTTACGCATTATTCAAAAGACAGTCATTGTTACAATGTAACTATGATCCGGGTCAGCTTCAGCATGCATGTAGGCAAGACACCAACCTGTCATGTGCCAATTTCCACTTTTTGTTGGAATTTGTGATCACAATCCACCAATATTACAGATGCTACAAAGTTGATGTTTCCAGAGTGAGATACAAATTAAACGACAAAACAGGCCATATCAGTAACTACCAGTATATGGCTGTCTAGCGTAAAACAGCATGAATATGATAAATGCTAATCCGCAAGGTTATGAATAATCAGCATATTTCATACGTGCCACTGCATAACTGAACAGCCTCGCAGGCAACAGTGGCAAGAATGCAAACAATCCACCAGCTGCCATAATCAAGGTCAATAAACAAGAAGCAACGATGTACATACGATTAACCACTTTGTGCACACATTTGATCCACAAAATCTCGACTATTCTGAAACTCGGCATAATGCACATTTTCTGTTACTTTCTCTCTACCATGCAGTTTTTTTTCGCTTTTACAATTTTTGAAGTTTCGTAGTGCGAACTGCAAAATGTAAAAACAAAAGAGAAACACAGTTACGGGTTGCGGAGAAAAATGTATACACAACCAGGTATGTTATTTCACTATGTACATAAACACAACGTGGCTGCTGTAACAGATGAGAATGTTGTAAACTACTTCCAAAGCTTCTTGATCGACATGTTTTTCTCACTGTCTTTCTGCATCACCTGTTAATGCATACAAATAAGACATTAGGCTGCTTTCACATAGGAATTTTGTTTGAAATATATCTTTCAAAATTTTTCTTTTGAAAGTAAGCACAGATCAAGGTCATGTGGTTATCAAATGCACCGCAAGCATAGCTATCCAGCTAGTATGACTTCTATAACAGCCTATGTAGACTAGAACTTTGATGTCTACGAATTCTAATGTCTAATAATTCTACAGTATAATATCCAGGTATGACTATCAAAATACATGTCATTTCAGTTTATCAGAACACACAGTTAGATTCCAGAACAATCTACCTTCCTGCCTTTTCTGTAATCTATCTGACTAACTGCTTAGCATTGTAGCCTCTGACTTGAAGAAATTTTTAATCAGAAATTTATCTTCGTCAGTTATTAGCATGTTGACAAACAAACGGTGAAGTCAAAAATGAGCCATTTCTGCCATCGTAATCTTGCAACAAATTAAGGAATTAATAGCAAATAGACATGGGAAAATAAATAGGCTTCTGATAGCTCAGACTCAATAGCTATTGCGTGCCAAAAATTATTAAAATTGTTTCATGACTGTCAAAGATATAGCGAGCCAAATTGGCGGCATTTTCATGACTCGGTATAACTGAAAAGACACAATTTTGGGGGTTTATGTTTCCCCAGGTAGTGCAGAGACGTTAGCTAGGAGAGGTGAAATAACAATTCACCATTCGATAGCATACTCTCTCAGCAATATCTCTGCCAAAAATTACCAAAACTAGTTAGTGCGTTGAAGCTATAGTACGCTACATCGGTGTCGCTTTTTTGAGACACTGTGTAGTCACACAGCCAGAAGAAAAACAACGCGAGCAGAAAACTTTGTTCCTCCAGTTCTTCACGCAACATGCCAGCTAATACATGCTGATCTGTACAATGGCAGTAGAGTGATCGTTATAGTGACATTCATATTCCTACTGTATCATTTGTTGTAATCACACACACACAGACCAATCCAGTACGCGCACATAAACGTATTCACATACTCATTTATCAGACTACAAAACACCAGCGGACAATGGTATTACCTTGGCAACAGCGAGCTCAAAATCCTCCTGAGTAACGTGAACCCGTCGTTCCCTCAGTGCATACATGCCGGCCTCTGTGCATACGCCCTGCACCACAACAACGTCACATGTACACAGTGATCGATGATTTCTCAACTGCATCCGGCGAAACCAACAAACTTGGAATTAGAATCAGACAATAACGTCACTATACAGACGGCAGTAAGAACTTCCAACGTGTTCTAAGTGCAGCTGTAATTGCACCATTACACGCATACTGTCTTACCGCTGCAAGAGAATTTTATGTTCAGCGAGCAATCTCAGTCAACGATGACCGGCAGAGTTCTGTTGACAAAAATGTGACGACACCGCTACTTTTGGAACTATCTATCCCACTTGGTAACTGGACGGCTAGGTTGGTGAACTTCTAGTTACGCACGCCAGCGGTAGCCGATGCGTGATAGGCTGATCACTGGCATCTGTAACTTTTTTTGTCTGTGTACGTGTTCTAAGAGTAAAACAGCTTGAGCTATTAACACCATACTTGGTTCACATATAGTTCACATGGTAGGACCTCGGCAGGCATTGACCCTAAGGTCAATGGGTCAAAGATCAAAGGACATGTGCTTATCAAATGCACTGCAATCATAGGTATCCAGCCAGTATGACTTCTAGTTCAATATAGGTGGTTAGTTGAGAGACGGCACAGCTCGACTTATAGACAGAAGTGTCATTCAAAAGCCTTGCAATATGTCCAAACATTTGAGTTCCAGTCTTTCGTGATCCGGTCAGACCTGGACCGAGTGATCCAGTTGTACACAGAAGCCACTGAACAAGAAGACTTCAGTATTTTGTGCCGAAACCATTCCATCTAAGACTGATTGATGAAGATGACTTAAGCACAGTAAGAAAGCTAAGGACCAGCTAGCCCAGGCAATTAGATCAAGTGATAGCAGACGCCTGCCATCATGTCCAAGCACTGAAAAATAATAATGTTTCATGCAATCAACAACTGCATTGTTACGTTGTTAACTTACAGCATAGCTCAGTCTAGTGCAGTCTAAACGGTTTGGCAATAAATAAGTCGACAGAGAGTCGACGCTCCTCACCTTGACCTCGGCTCCCGATGCACCGGGCATCATCTCGGCAATCTTGCGCAGGTTAATGCCACGTGTCAGGTTCATCTTGCGCGAGTGAATCTTTAGAATATCTAGACGAGCCTACAATCATTGAGACACATCATATGAAATATTAGCACCACAGCCATCTAGTATATCTAGACGCAGGTTTAGAGTTAAAATCAGGCAGTATTTATAAATACAACAAATGATCACATACAACTAAACTCACCGAGTACATCCATTACGCCAATATCAATATGCTACAGTTCATATCCAACGCTTGTTACTTACTTCTTCATTTGGAGCAGGGAATTCGATCTTGCGATCAATTCGTCCGGGTCTCAGCAAAGCCGAGTCAAGAATGTCAATTCTGTTTGTTGCCATAATCACCTGCAGCCAATCAATACAGTGCAACAGCATTACGCACAGCAATAGTAGCACCATTACTAACTAGCACTGCTCATTCAATCATATTCGCCATACGCACTGCCACATAAAGGTAAAGTTGTCCCGTACTCATTACCGAGCGTTAGGCCCGGAGCTGATCCCGGTGTACAGGTAGTCAGTCTGCAGGTGACATGAAGTGAAACATGTCATAAACCCGACAGTATGCGGCCATTACTTTCCGCCAGGCCTGCAGTTACTTCCATGGCTTTCACCAGATAGTGCCAACTGTGCCACCCGTACACGGTAGCACACATCCGATTCCAGCTTACTTCTCATTTATTGACCCAAAAAGGATGAAAGGCTGAGTTGGCTGCATAATACATCACATAATACATAACATGTATTAAATACATAATACTGGTTGGTGGCTTGGCCGTAGTGGTAGCGTCGTTCGTCACATGAACACGTCATACGTTAAGCCTGGTTAGTACGGGGATGGGTGCCTGTCTTTGGGCGGGTATATTTCCTCGGTATGTAAACCAGCCAATGAGGTCAACTCAGCTTTGCATCCCCGGGGTTGCTAAATCAAGTACCAGCTTTAACTGGCTGGGGTAAAGGTGGGTATGTCACCTCTGCCAGGTGATAGGTAACACTGTGTGATCCCATATGGCAAGCGAGTGCCTAATTGTCGCAAACTGCTATAGTCTGTTTACTTTAGTTAAATTTACGTAGTTCCTTGGGACCATGTAAGTCTGCAACCAAACAGCAACTTGATCGGTTTAGCCGTCTGTGCATGGCTCACTACTGTGACCAATAATCCAATATATAGAGAGACAGACAGAGACCATCCATGTATATACATCTGTTGCAACAGCCGGAAACTCTGCAATTCTCATCATGTCCTTCCTTCTCTACTATTGACTTGTCGGAAAACACAGCTGGGTCACCGGGGATAAGCGACAGTCCAAAGCCGCTGCAAAATAAATAAACAAAATATTGATGTCCTGTGACATACCTTGATATTCTGCTTCGGCTCAAAGCCGTCCAACTGATTCAGCAGCTCTAACATCGTACGTTGGACCTCGCTGTCGCCTGCAATAAAAAATGCAATCATGGCGGGTTAATATAAATAACAGAACATCCAGCCATAACTTCTGCATCACTTATTCTCATGCATCTGTCCCAGTAAAATGGGAGGAAAAAATTAAGAGGAACTGGCTAATCCAGGTTAAAATGGAAAGTACCAGTATTCGGTAGAATGTCCATGCCAACGACCGAATAACAGCTTTAAAGCCTCAAACTATGCATCTGTATTATCAAAAATACACATGTATGGGAAAGGACATGCATAAAGGGCAGTTACTGCCACGGCCCGTGTACTGGCCAGCCAGGCTGAGGCCATCGTCGTTCGCTAACAAACATGGCCGTCGCTGATGTCTAATTAATAGAAAATACTCACATGGCATTAATGGACATCAATAATCGTCGAACTAAACATTACACTTATTCTTACATTCACG
>Ga0209782_1001482_pt1 | contig 12298 bp, 6 predicted proteins | sample WorMetmaBAHAMAS1_FD_187390 | JGI IMG/M metagenome (GOLD analysis project Ga0209782, IMG submission 187390) | Marine gutless worms symbiont microbial communities from Max Planck institute for Marine Microbiology, Germany - Inanidrilus... | ecosystem: Host-associated > Annelida > Digestive system >... | reverse complement strand
CGCAACGCAATGCTTTATCTGTCCGTCCGTCTGTCTGTCTGTGTGTGTGTGTCTGTCACATTCTGGTATTGTATCAAAACGGCTAAACGTAGAATCACGCAAATAATGCCACACAAGTTTTCAAGTGAGATGTTTTGTAGTTGCAGGATTTCTACTGACAAGTGCCTCGCGCGGTCCCTCTGCAATAGCAGAGTTTCTTGTATAATCCCCAAATCAAATCAAATCAAATAAAACCAAATAAGACTATTAAAGGTTGACAAAATGCAACCCATATCACAGCATAATAAATCTAATACACAATACATTTAAGACACGGTTAGTACACATGGTAACAGTATGAAAAGAGGAACAACATAAAATATTGCATGTAAATATGTGGAAGGAGTTGAGAAGCCATGTAGTTGTATCGTTGGGTTGATTGTTAATGGAATGAAAATAGTAGCCTACAAGTTAAAATTAGCTAATACGCCAAACAGTTAATAAACGAAGTTACTAAACTGATGTTTATCAAATTTCTACACGATGTAGATTGCTATTAATTCGTGCATTAACAAGGTAATATTGCATTCCGTTTCGGAACTCTAGAGCAAAGAGTGCAGATGGTCAATTTCGACGTCTGCAAAAAGCCCTCCAATTTATTGGTTGCTATAGCAACGTCCCTTGGGCTACGACAAACTTTATGTCAAATTAATAATTGCCATACATATGCCTACCAATGCTGAAAATATGGGGAAAATCGGTAAAGTAGGCCAGAGATATTCGTCAGGATATGCCGATTTTTGCCCAGTATTTTGCCCAGTTGTTGCAAAAATTCCACAAACTCCCTTCATAATCTCCGGGGTTACTGGACCAAAGCTGAACTAGTTTTTTTACGTAATGAAGTATTAACATCATCGCCGCTGTTAATTCCTGTGGCGATATTGCCATGCGTTGTGAAACGCCAGAGCATAGAGGTATACGCAGGCTGCAAATGACCACAGATACGTCCCTTGGGCGATCACAAAATGACTGTCAGTTTTGTAACCAGCATCAATTTATCTACAAACTCTGAAAGTTTGATAAAGATCAGACCAGCATGTTCTGAGATATTGGTGAAATTTGCCAATTTTGCCCAGTTTTTTGGCAAGTTGTTAAAAAATTTCACATTCTGTCCCGATTTAACTAAAAACTACTGGGTCGATTTTCACCACGTTTTTACACGATATTGAGGCGTTTGTGCCGCTATTAATGCGTGCATTTACAAAACGATATTATATTTTGTTTCATATCATCAAAGCAAAGAGTGAAGGCGGTCAATTTTGACGTCTGCAAAAAAAGCCCCAAAATAAATTGGTTACCATAGCAACATCCCTTGGGCTACTGCGAAACTTATGTTAGTTTTATAATTCCCATACATATGTCTATCAATGCTGAAATGTTGGTATGTTCGGTTCAGTACTTGCTCAGATATTTGGTAAGATATGCCGTCTTGTAGGGGCCTACCGAAAGTTAAAGAAACTTATGCCGTAATCTCAGGGGTAAGTGGACCGATCATTATCAAACGTGCATAATATGTAGCAAAATATTGCAATTTAACAGCTGTAAATCGAAATTGCAATATTTGAATCCGTTTCGGAACACACGCATGTTGAATGAAGGTCATTTTGCTAATTTTGCACAAAATCGGTTGCCATGGCTACGTCCCTTGATGAATCGGAAAAAAGAGGCCTGTATCATTTTGTAAAAAAAATCGTTAAAATTGGTCCAGTAAATCCTGAGATAATTCGGCTCAAGTTAAAAAAATTAACGCAAGCAAAATATGTAGCCCGGTCGGCAAGTTTGCCGAGCGGGGTAAATCAGAATTGCAATTTCGGAATGCCAGCACGTTGAATGAACTTCAGTTCGCCAATTTTGCCCAAAATTCGTTGCCATGGCAACCTCCCTGGAATGCAAGAGCGAAGAATAAAGGTGGAGTATGGAATTTTGCCAATTCGATCAAAAAATTGGTTACCGTTACCGTGACGTCCTTAAATGATCGCAAGATCGCAGCAATTTTGCCAATGGTAAAATTTAGTGAAAATTGGACCAGAACATTCTCAGATGATTGATCTTCAAGGTCGACCATTTTGCGTTAAAAACAAAGAAATATGAAAAAAGAAATAGCATCAAAATTATACCCCGCCGGCCAGGCAGGCCAGGCACCACTTTAAAGCACTTGGTACTCAGAATAAGCTGTATGTATACACTTCTTAACTTTTATGGATTTGGTTTTTATTATTTACAAGCTAAAAAAGCGAATGTTAGACCTATACGTATATACAGCAGTTTTCTATAGTTTCTTACAAAATAAAAGCAACAGCATTAAGTCTATTCCATCACCAAAATGGTAATGGTAATTTTAGTTAGTTCAGTAGTTATAATAGCAATAATCGTTATCATGCACTCTGCCTTGTGGGCTGCAACTTCTCGAATAACGGGACCTTCTGTTATAGCACTGCCCATCGTACCAGTAACTGTAACACACACCAGAATTATAGCAACCACCATCGAAGTAATAGCCGTTGACGTTGATGCAGGTGGCGTTGGTGTAGGACGTGGTGTAGTAAAGGTAGCACTGGCAGTTGATGTAGTACTGGCTCGTGCTGCAATTGGATGGAGTGAAGTAGCAGTAGTCATCAGAGTGTTGGTAGCCATCCATCTGCTGACATGTGCTCGCATTGTACACCAGCGATCTATAGAGACAACTGAGTCAATTACATCAACAGTACATTGAGAGTTTTGAGACTCAGCTCTGAGGCGCAGCCATGATTACGTTTTGTACGTTGGCCTATCCAACCTAGGCTGTTTTGAGGTTTCTGAAACCGGGGACTTAGCTGGCTGTAGAGGCCAGGGGTATGGATAAGTGGGGAGATTTGCACTTTGGTGGCAATAACCTCAGAAACGGTGCAAGCTACGTGTTAGATCAACATAGAAGACTAATAGGAAATTGCAGTTGACTAATCAATTAGTACCTTCTGCAGGCACCTATGGCTACTGAAAGTGCCTATCATATTCAGAACCTGTCGAATTGAATTCGCGTCTAATGGCTTGCATGTAGCACTATCTCAGCATCTGCTGTCTGCCGAGCTTTTTGTTATGCTATATAGGCCCAACATGTAAACAGTTTTTGTTTAGTCCTATATTTTCCACCCTGTGCAGTCAGGCCTGTCAAATTCTACAATTGGCTTGTTATTAATAGCCTACAGTTTGTGATAAGCCACATACAAAGTAGGACAGACGTTAACCCTAATTTTTTTTCGCTAACATGCATATTACATTACAGAAAAACGACAATGCTAACACGTTTTCAGCACCTGTCAGTGTGACACTGTTGGCCAACAGAGAGGTATCTGCAGTCGTCAAAGTAGTAGTAGCAGCTGTAATTGGCAGTGAACAGCCCACCAATGTTCTTGCATGTTGGACAGCTCATTTCTGAAGATCTGTTGGAATAGCACTGACTGCGGTATGTGTAACCTGGACAGTCAAAAGTGTCGTAATAGCAGCGGTCCACTGTGACTGATGCTACGGTAGTGGTTCTGCCACTGGTGTTGACGGCGGAAATGAAGTATCCGCCAATATTGTCGCATGTGCCTCGTGTTAGTTGCATCGAACTCTGCAATTAATATCAAATTATTTGTTGCTTTAGACAGTTTTGTATTTATCAAATAGCTTAAACCTTTAACTAGAAATGCATGGCAAAGCCTAGCTTATAGCCTGCTGGCACCGTAATGTCGCCCTCTAGCGAATACTAATGAAACACATTTACTTACTAATCACCGCCTTGCCTTGCAGCCCCGCCTCTCCTACTGAACGTACATGGTCACCCTAAAAAATTTTTCGACGCCGACTGTACAACTTCTTACGTCTTAAACTCCGGAGTACTGAACCGAATCTCACCAAATTTCTGTAAGATGTACAGAAACGATTGCTGATTACTCTGTTAACATCAAAATTGCTATATTCCAATCCATTTTGGACCGCAAAGGTGACGAATAAAGATCATCGTCAAATTGTTGCAAATCGCGGCAAAAATTGCGCGATTTAGCAGTGTAAACTCTGAAATTACCGGATGCAAGTTCACCAAATTCGGAAACTATGTAGCCAGATTATTGCCATTTCATCTTTAGAAAGCAGATTTACGATCAGCCGATCTGTTGTCAAACGCCGAAGTAAAGGTCGTTCCTGGCGATATTGGCAAACATCCTCTCAATTTTACAGGTTGCCATAGCAACGTCCCTTGGGCGACTGCCAAACGAATAATGAGATAATCATCCCCACCAATTCGCCTACCAAACCTGTAAAGTAGGTTAAGATAGGTCGAGGATATTCTGAGATATTTATCGTGACATGCCGATTTATGGCGTATTGCCGCAAAACGGCAAAAGGTGTTATTGTTAACAGCATAAACTCTGGGGTTCAGGACTGAATGTCACCAAAATTGTACTCAATGTAGAGAGATTCATTCTAATTAATCTTTTAAAATCGGAATTGTGATATTGCAATCCATTTCAAATGGCAGTGCAACAACGGAGATTAGTCCGGGAAAAACGCGGATTATTCGACTTTAATTGGTTGCCATGGCAACGTCCTTCGAGAACTCGAGAAATTGAAAAAAGCTAAATGAAGTTAACCAGCCCTTCCACTTGTCTACCAATCCTGAAATTTTGGTAAAGATCGGTGCATGAGCTTCCGAGCAACTTGGTCCAGAAAGTGGACCATTAAAAATTAAAAAAAAAATAAAGAAAAACACTGGTAAAATATATAGCCCTTTTGGCAAGTTTGCCAAGTGGGCTAAATAAAACATGCTGATAACACTGCATCTGTGGTGCATTGGTGATTTTTTCTAACAGTTATCCAAGTCAATTCAACTGCTTCTGAAGCTCAGACCTGATGACTGATCATCATTCTTGCAGAATAGTAATTACATGTAAAATTACTAATGTGTAAAAAATAAACTTGTGCTAAAAATTATGCAAATTCATGTGCATGGAAGCACAGTAGCACAGAAACTGTCATTTTTTCATAGCAAGCGCAAATTTAAGGCAGATCAACATTTATTAAGGACATGTGTTAGTGCATACACGCTTGTCTTATAAAAGATTGTAGCCTATTTATAATGCAACTGGAAGTCGCTACATTTTGTTTTGATAGATTGTATTCTTAAACAAAGCCATCTGAGATAGCAGACTTTGCCTCAGGGCACAAATGATGGACTTGCTGCTAATTCAGCTAGGAGCTGACTTCGATTATGCCAACGATGTAAGTGCAAGATACCCCATCATGTGAAAACATGACGTTATCTGTAAAACCGGAACTACGTTCCATTGTCATCAGGAGAGGACCAAGCTACAGCCATATAGCATGTAGGCCTACAGAACCTTTGACACGGTCTTCATGTCAGATTCCCCCTGATCAGTGAAGAGGTGTGGTTATGAGAGCTGGAGAATATAAAATTCCGGATATGTGGCTATCCATTGGTTTTGCAGCAACTCAGCGATACTTACGATTTAAAGTCATTATTACAAGGCTTGTTATCGCTACACAAAAATGTAACAAGTTTGAAAAGCACCACAACTCATTTACCCTGCTGTAGCACTGTCCATTGTAGGCGTATCTACTGCAGTTGAACTCTCCATAGTAGCAGTAGTTGTCTGTGTAGTATCCGTTGATGTTGTAACACGTGTAGTTGCTGTACGTCGATGACCGATGTGGATAACACGTGCACTGCTGGTAGTATTCGTTGCTGCTGCAGTTCTTTCGCACGTGGTAGTAGCAACGACCGTGCAAAAAGTAACCGCCAAAATGTGCTTCACAATCGGATTCACTGCTGCTCGATGTGTAGTTTACATAGCATTCGCCATCGACAAAATACTGGCAGACTCTTGACGTGTAGTAACAACTGTGGACACAACCAGCCACAGTGCAAGTTCGACATAAATATCTACTAATACTATTCAGTCAGTTAATAGACTTCTTATCCACAATAGTTAACCATCCTATGTTACTTCATGTCTTACTAAGGTCCGGTTTTTCCACAGCAAATTAATCTCCCGTTAATTTAATCCGGCATTAAATCCGGCAGATAATGATCAATTTACTCATGTCGTTGTTCCACTGGCAGTTCGTCAATTAAATCGTCCTAAACGGACGATTTAATCGACGAACTGCCGGTGGACCTAAGCATATACTGCACGTCTATCCCATTATCTGGCTCTTTTTGTTCAGTGCATTATCTGAAATTTCATACTGCGCCCCAGTAGAGGTGTGGAGGAGTATTGTAATGAGTAGGCCTATGTCTGTTTGTCTGCCTGCCTGCTGTCACCTAACTAGAAAACCACACGGCCGAACCTTATCAAATTGCTTCTGCATGTAACTTACGGCCGTGGCTAGGTCCTCCTTCGGCGGCATAGCAACTTACGTACTTCTCGTTTTGTGGATAACGTCATGTTTTGACACAATGGCCCTATGGCGAATCATGTGTATTCCTATGTTATAGTGTTATGAGCATAACAGCCGAGATTTCAACCAAATTTTGCTTAGTGATAAAGAGCAGCAAGTGCTCATTGTAAATAGCGCACCAGGGGCGAAGTATACTTCCTGCAAAGGTGTCATGGCGGAGTATATGTGATGCACCATTGCCTTGTCGTGGTATAGGCTTATGTGAATTTTACCTTCAACCTTTCGACTGCAAACGTTTCAGCAGCCGTTGCACGTATTCTACCTGTAGTATAACGACGTATGGGCAATTTATTTTTTTATCTAAAAATTACATCGCCCTTAATTGTACGTGCAAGCATGAACAATACACGAGTATTTGATTGCTTTTGTGACCAAGCGCTGCATCAGCTTCTTCCTTCCGGGGTCGGCAGACGTGCCCCACGTGCAGCTAGTCCAGTCCAGTGACAAAGCTCCGGTAGGCCCCGAGATTTCAGACGAACTGTCTTCCCAATCCTGGATCCGTCGCTGATTAGGCCACTTCGATTCTAATACTTGTCGTAATTTGTTTCACTGACTTTTTTGTATCTCAGTCACTTAGAGCAATTGGCCGATAGACGTCGTGGTAGTGGAGACTCCACACTGAGCTACTTCAGCTGAACACGCACTGTTGCAAGATAGACTACCGTATTTGCAGTGGCGTATCCACAGAGGGGGCGTAACGGGCGTAACCTGTGACACAATTTTTAATGTTTTCAAAAACTCCTGAATGTTATGTTTTGTGCATAATTACACCACTATATGGTCATATTAGTTATATTATGTGTATGTAGTAGCTATATGTACACAGGTGAGTAGGCATAAATAAGTATATGTATGCACGTAAGAATTTCTGGTCAACAAACGGGAACCTGACATGGTCCATAAATCAAAATCCTTGGTATGCTCTTGCATAGTTGTAGCCTAGTATCGAAGCCTCAGTGCCATGACAGTGTTAGTTTGGTGTCAACAAAGTATCCTACGTGCAAAAAATGCGTTTGACAGCAGTTTGGAATTTTTTTCGTGGACACAGTGTACTATGGCTCATTTTCACTATCACTTTTAGGTTAAACTGGTTCCCTCAAAAGTGTCTCAAAAACATCCCAGGCATTTTAAGCTCTAACTCGAGGCTTGAGCAAATATTATCCAACTTTTACAATTTTTGGCACAAACATTACTGAGAGATTGAGCAATCAAAAGTTGGTTAATTTTCCACCTCACCTAAATAGTGTTTCTGTTTCTACACTACCAACTGGTAAAACACAAACAGTGGCAAATGCATCTTTTCAATTAAACACTGTATATTACTTGTCAAGAAAACAAGCAAAACACACTGAAATCATCACCAGCTTACATTCAAACTCGCCAACATTTATAAAACAATCAATTGTGTACACTGAACATGATCAGGAAACGAAACAGATCATTCAGCGATCTGTTATGTGCAGAATCAGCATTTACCAAGTCAGTCGTGGTTTTGGATTTGGTTGGCAACTCGGCATTTCAAATGTCAACAATGAAAGTCTTTCTTTGACAAGCATGGAATGAAAGCCAATGGACAGTATTACTGGGACATCCTACTACAGCAGAAATTATTTGATTTTTAGGAAAACCGCACATCATTGCATAGTGTACGCAACATAGTCTAACTGCTGCAGCAAACAACTCCCAATTTCATTGCTGCTAAGTTATACCCGCAACAATGCAGTGCTGAACCCCATTGATTACAAGATTTCAAGATTTATATGGCAGTACGAGCATAAGTTGTTAGTCAACAGGATTGAAAAAAACAAGCAGCTATTATTGGTAGCAGTCTTGGAAAGCATTTGAGTGAAAATATGTTAATTCTGTGTTTCTGTGTTTTACCAGGTAGTGCAGAAACACGTTTAGGTGAGGTGAAAATGAACCAGATTTTGGTTGCTCCATCTCTCAGTTTGTGCCAAAAATTGTGAAAGTTGGAAAATGTTTGCTCCAGCCTCCAGTTAGAGCTAAAAATGTTGGGGATGTTTTTTGAGACATATTGTAGTTATAGTCGTAGTAGGTATTACGTGCACCAATACAATATAGGCCTAATAATATAATATAATACAATAAAGAAAGTTTATAGCCTACCTCCCTTCTTAAAGAGACCTATCACAAGGGTGCTAATGAGAGTTTCCCATACATGTATATGCTTTGCAATCATGTAAATTGTGGACCTACCATCTTGTTCTTGGTTCGTAATATCCGCTGAACATACTGCAGGTATCACAAGAATACTCGTCACATAACACGCGAACGTGGCACTGTCCGCCGACGTTGTAGTAGGAACATGCATATTCATGATAGTAGCAAGTATGGTTGGCTGTGACGTATGTACCGCCGATGTTCTGGCACGTGTGAGCAGAAAACGTCGTGGACTGATACAGGTGACACTCGTCACCATAAACATACCTAACGAAATACAACGTACATGCATAAAACACACATGAGCTGTAAAATACCCATCAGTTTTTAAATAACAAATACATTCACAATGCACACATATTACGCTCATACAGACGAGTTCATTTTGTTTCTTTCTCTAGTACAAACAGGCTTACCCAAATTTTCCTGTGCAAATTCGATATGTGTTTGAATTCCCATCATACAATCAGATATTTGGACGTTTGTTGAGGATGTGATATTTCTCTGGAAGACTGGAAATAGGCCTAAGGCTCTTGTACAAACTAGAACAGCAGCAATCGGAGACCAGTTATGTCTGTGATCTGTCAACGTTGTGAAACATCGACATGAATTAAAGAACCAATCACTTTTTAAATCAAGTTGAGCCAAGCAACCTTATGATAAAATGACACCCAATCTGTCTGTTGCTCAATTGATGCACTGTATAGTGCTCGTATACACAGTTAAATGCACTCATTGCAATTTCTTGGACTTTCATTTATTTTGTGTGCTTCTTTAGCTCACTCAGCAAACTTGCCTGCGGTAATGGATTTTTCCTAAGGGATTGTTTTTATTGGTGCACCCTGTTTATTGGGGTCGTTAAATTGAACAGCTGTTTCAGAATTTGTGCCAGAAAGATGTTGTTAATAGCAATAGTTAATGTCGTGAATTCATGTAAAGTTATGCAAATTTTATCCAATATTGATACACGGTAGGCCTATATTTTACATTCTTGATAACATTGTTGTAAACAGGATGCAGTGATGTACTTACCCAGCACAGTTGAAGGTATCATAGAGGCAATAGTATGTTCTCCATGGATATGTAGAGCTGTCAGCAGAAGAGTAATATCTGCCAATGTCTTGGTAGCCATATATACCGCCAATACTTCTGCATGTCCCTCTGCTGTAATTGGCTGAACGATTTAGATAACAATGTTGTCCGTCGACAATAAACCCAGAACAGCTGAAACTGTTGTAGTAGCAGTTACCACTCATGCCTAACGTGGATGGATAATCGTAATATCCTCCAATATTTTGGCATGTTGACGGGGTAAACCTGTATGATCTTTGATAGCATTGACCGTTAATCGAATAATACCTGTCAGGACAGAGGCTCGAGTTATAATAGCATGTGCCATTGGTGTAGTATCCGACAAAGTTTTTGCACGAGCCAATAGTGTAGACTGATGAGCTGTGAGTGTAACACTGACAGTTGACTTCATATCTAGAGGAACACAACGAGGCTGAGAAATAACACATGCTGTCAACTTCATTATAGAAACCTTTTTTCGAAATTTTACTGCACTCGGCTGCCGTTGTCACTTTAGTCTGATTTTCGTAGCATTGACCATTACTGGCGAGAAAAAGAGGCTCTGAACAGTTGTCAGAGTTGTAGTGGCATGTACCAGAATACATGAAACCATCAAGTAATCTACATGAGTTGCAATCATAAGATGTCGATGTGTGGAAGTAACATTTTCTGTAAGAATGAAAGACAAAAGGACAGTAATATCTAGAGATATAACACACTGTGGAGTAACTGTTAAAGTAACCATTAGCCTCTCTGCATTGACTTGCTGACCAATTGGTGAAATACCGGTCATAACACTGTCCTTGTAGCCAGTAATTGCAAGAGGTGGAGTTATAGTAGCAACCATTGTTCTGTAAGTAATAGCCTCTGATTGATGCGCACGTGGCCTCGTTATACGATTCTGAAAATCTTAAATAGCACTGATTATTTATCCAATGGCTGCAGTTCACTTCATTATGGAAACATGCATAACTGTAAGCTCCATACTCATCACTTCCGTATGAGTAAGATCCTCCGATTAATGAGCAAGTTGTTCTAGATAAATTGGTATTTCTATACTTGTAGCATTGGCTGCTTATGCTATAGTAATGACAAAAGCTCGAGTTGTACAAACACCATTGAACTTTGAAGTCGTAATATCCACCAATATTGGTACATGTACTAGCCGTTTTGTACGAGGAACGATACCGGAAGCACATGCAGTTTCTGTAGTATGAAGTTCTGCATTTGGATGCTTCGTAATAGCAATTCCCACCGCGGTACAATCCGCCAATATTAGTGCAAGATGAATAAGAATATCTGCTGGAGTGATTGGAGAAACATTGTCCTTCAATGCTGTAAGCACTACAGTTATTCTGGTTGTAGTAGCAGAAGTCATTCGCGTAATGACCTCCTATGTTATTGCAGGTGTCACAGGTTAATTCATTGGAACGACTGGCAAAACACTGGCCACTGTCTGTGTCGTACATTTGACAATATAATGCGACATAATAACATGTGCTATTGTAGTAAATACCGCCAATATTTTTACACGTGTCCCTGGAGAATGAAGGATTGTTGTCTACAAAGCACTGCTGTAGCTTCGGAATCTCAGTGCAGTAATAGTAGCAAGTGTTACTGTTGACATCATAGTAACTGTCTGCAATGGTTTTGCACACTGCTTGTGAGTGGTTGCTTGAACGAGAGTAGCACTGACCGTTAACAGCATTATTCGGGCAATTAAAGCTGGTGTAGTAGCAGTAGGGCTTATATGGATTCACATCTTCTAATCCATAATATCCGCCAATATTGACACAGGTGCCCTTGCTGTAGTCTGGCGACTTGTTCTTGTAGCAAGTGTTGTTAATCATAGTGTAATTACACCCTTTTAGGTAACAGTAACTGTCATCATAAAGTCCATTCACTGCCTCACAGTCAGACTGGGTGTAGTGTGTGAAGCGAATATCATAGCAGTGCTCGGCTTTTAGGAACTGGTTGTCTGGACATTCGTAGTAACAATATCCGTGCTTGAAGTAACCGGATCTTTTATCACAGTCTATCTGATGACTGACTGCAGACTTGAATCGGTAGCATTGGTGGTTGATTGCATAAAAATCACAGATGAACTGTGTGTAGTAACAGAACTTGCCAGAATTACCGTAGGTGTCAAACGTAGTGAAGTGTCCGCCAATATTATCGCATGTGTAGGCAGTGTAACTAGTGTCAACGAATGGATAGCATTTATAGTTTATAAAATAGCCAAAAGTGCAAATTTCGCCGTAGTAGCAAGTGTCGTCTTTCAGGCTGTAGTAGCCATAAAGTGTCTTGCACTTCTGTGACGTAAGCGATGTAGACCTGTCACAAATTACAGGAATGCTCTCGTCAGACTTTGATTATGTTGTTTTTAAATAATTATGATAACTGATGATATTTTCAGCTACTTATATAGTGTGCTAATGTATTGAAGAACAGTAGTAGATAAGTAGGGCCGTTTTCAGCACAAAACCGGAAGTAGAAATCGAGCAAAGAATATTTATTTCGAATATTTAATAATTACCAAAGAATATTTATTAAATACCCCCCAAAAATA
>Ga0209782_1001481_pt1 | contig 12305 bp, 8 predicted proteins | sample WorMetmaBAHAMAS1_FD_187390 | JGI IMG/M metagenome (GOLD analysis project Ga0209782, IMG submission 187390) | Marine gutless worms symbiont microbial communities from Max Planck institute for Marine Microbiology, Germany - Inanidrilus... | ecosystem: Host-associated > Annelida > Digestive system >... | reverse complement strand
CCATTAGGCAGCAGTCTGCGCTGGCATAATCACTCCCATTTGTTTATATCTTTAATTACTTAGTCAGCATCCGACAACTACTTTATGGGCTGTGGTTTATAACAATTAATTAACTGATTGATCATTGGCCAACGATCGATCGATCATACAGCCTACATGTTTCCTTTGTGTTCTATGATGTTGGAGACACATAATCTGCAGATAGAGAGTGATTTTTGAATTACTAGCTTTAATTGATTTAATCCAATTTCACTAGCAATCACAAGCATTTAATTAACCAAGTAAACAAAACTAAACTAAATAGCAACAAGAAACATTTGTTTTATTACAGCATATAGTTAACTTTGTTTCACATATGAGGACGGTTTAAGAGAGTTACTTCAAAATAAGCACCATCAAGAACAGCACAAAAGTTGGACTAACACTGACCAAGATTTTCACCTCCCCATACGTCCATCATCATGTCGTATTTGCCGATCTCTTCAAACCATGACTTATCAATCACAAAGAGTCCACCAGCAATCATTGGCGTCCTAGCAACAACATACACTCAGCTCAAAAACAAGATGCTATGCAGATGCAGAAGACCATGCAACATGCCACAAATATATGAAAAATCCAATTTAAAAAGACTTGCAACGTGGACACTCAAGGCCATCGCTGGCAGAAGCAATAAACTCCATTTCCATCCTTCCCTCTCCCCCCCCCGGAAAGTGACGCATACAGTCGTACTTTCGGTTATATACACCACCATAAGTGTGCAAGCTGTCAACCCATCAATGCTATGATTTTCCTTTAACAGTATGCTGATCAGGTACTTTACGGCTTCATAAGCTTAGCTTTTCTGCAATCTGCAAAGTGAAAACTAGCAAATCTACTACAAGAGAGCACCATTTCAACGCAGCTATGTGATGTAATGTAAAATGCTATGCAACGAGTAACTAATACCTAAACAAATTGGCAACAAACGAAATAGCAAATGTCTGTTGCAACCAGCTGCAGTTGGCTCATTCAGCTAACTTTATCAAACTCGCTTTTGTGGTCGTTAGTCATAAAATATACTGGTTAAGGCTATTTTGCACCTCACCCGCTGCTCCCAGAAGCAACTACCCACCTTTGCCGCTCCTTAGTTACGCCACTGACCAGAGAGCTGGCGTGAAAGGAAAAACACTCGTGACATCTGGAAATCAGTCGTTGATAAAAGAATAAGGCAAGGCTGCTGATCTGGAAAAATTATTTGTTTTCCATTGCATGATTTGCTGATAAATACAACGAGAAGCATTTGAAAAATGTTGGGCCCATTCGCCACTGCGAGCCGCCGCACGCCGCCTGTTTTACATTGCCATTCACCAGGTGTTGCTACTGTCGCAAGCCGCCACTGTCGCACGCCGCCTGCGCATCGATGTCCACGACAACGACGACAACAACGACAACGCATGACAGAGCGGACTGCCATGGCCCCATAGAATGGGCCCAATTATCCCTAAACGTTCTCTACTGAAACAAATGTAAGACGAAAACTAAGGCGAAAGCAGCTAACCCAAGTTTAACTCATAAAAGGCTGTTAAAATGGGAGCAGGTAGGTAACAGCATCTCTCAAGTGTCCATTTATCACAAGTTAGTCGATAAAATTACGAATAATACGCATTACCTTTACAACATACCATAAAATGATTATCTATTATCAAACTGCAAATAATACACCACATCGCATGACAAGAAACAATGAAGTAGCAGCATAACTAATAAATAAACAGCTAACAATGAAATATTTTGTCAAGAAAGTAAAATCAGAAATTGCTAAATGTACAGAAAATTCAAACCGTATTGGTGCAATAACATCACTGCTTCGTCGGGCAATTTCTTCCGATGTCATAAAATCCCATTTAAATACCAGATTCCAGTCAAAACCTACAACAATTCACCAGCCAGATGATTGCAATTAACACATATAGCAAAAATCCTGCTGCATGCTATATGAATATTCAAAATAATTAGAAACAATGGCCATATAGATAAAAGAATAGATACAGCGTATCACATGAAAGATATGCCGTGTCTACAAATTTAAACCAAAAAATAAGTAAAAAATAGTCAAATGCACCCAACTTTACAAGGTATTGGAATGACAAAGGTGTCACTAGAAATGTTTCAAAATGTCCCAAAAAAAAATTCAGACTGCAGCAACGAAAGATAAACTAAAATCACATCATACTTCATACTGTGTCAACAACAACACCAAAGGAATTGCTAGAGAAAATGCTTATAGTACAACATTGAATTACTTTATAAAAAAATGTATAAAACGGCTTCTGAATCTTTACGTATACAAACTCTGATAACAATTTGGTGAAAATTATTTCACGTCAAATGGTTGTATAGATACAGTATATTAAAATGTGCAGTTATTGGCTCGTCATGTATGCAGCACACAATAAAACTAGATGGCTCATTTTTTGCACCATTCTATATATAAGCAAGAGCTACCTCCTTTAAGATTCGCTGATGCACCAACATATGCGAAGTTCTCCATACTGATGACATCAATAATTGGGCTAACAACACATTTCCTGTCCTGCATCATGTACAATGCACATGTATAGACAAAACTGTTAATGCACAACACGCAAGTATCACTTTGCTATTTGTGTCTATTTTGTGTTGATGATGACATGTGGCTATTGTTTCTCATATTTTTGTTGTTCTTTAGAATATAAGCTGAAGTTAGTATGATAATTAATTTAATAAGCTGCTGGCACTTGTAGACTTATACTGTAACTTAATTTCTTTACCTTTGTCGACGCTCTGTGTTATGTTTTTTTGTTCATATATGTTTAGGTTTACTTTTCGTACATCTTGTGTATTTGACTTTTTCGTGTTGCCATCTGGCGTAATAAAGAATAATAATATGACTTTTTCCATTAGGGCACGATGTAAGCTAATTTGTGTTTAAAGTACTGCTAAACAATAGTCAACCAACAACCAATCGTATGCCATTTTATAAATACTGGAGACAAAGCAACAGCAGAATGCAAGAAATGCCGCTTCCTCACATGGATTTACAAATCGCTAGTGGGCGACTTCCATGGGCTGGGTCAGTGTTTTGAGTTTATTTCCTGCTATTGTGTGAGGGATAAGAAAAGCACCTTACTGTAAAAACCTGTGTCACAAGATTCTCTTCTAGAACAAAACTGAACAATCAGAGGAAGAAACCAAAATGGTAACCGGCTAAGCCAGTTTCAGCTAGATAGTGTCCATTAAAACTGAGGCGGTGGCAATGTTTTTACACATCGTACTATTGTAATCTATACGTTTTGTAATTTTTATTTCATCTTTATTTTCACAGTACATATAGCTGAGCCGAGAATTAAAGAGGCTGTTAATTATTTGCACATTTAAATTCAGGTCTGCTTTTATATCCACAGTTCTGGTCAAAACTGTCCATCCCAGTAGCTGCCCAACACCTGTTTCTTCCAGTGACCACAAGCTTCGATCAATGACGATGACCTTCAGTGGTGTTACGGTAATCCAGCACACTAAGTCAAACATCTCTAAAATGGTTTAAAACTTATTGCCCAGCCAATCATACACATCGGACCGACTGCTCTACGTGGACTAGTACACTCATCAGTGACTATGGCAAAAAGCAGCAGAGGCAGCAGCAGCAGCAGCTGATACAGAAAAATTGATAACAGAAGTGCAAAGTCGTCATTCACACCTCGGCAACACGCTGCAGCAGTGGCTCCAGCCAGTGAACATTACACTCGCAATGACTGTCGAGAAATGTCAACACCGGAGCTGTAGCCACGTCAGCTCCGCGAACTCGAGACCTTATTAAACCTAGCACCAATGCATAACACCTGACGTCTTGTTGTACTCAACTTCAACAATTAAATTTCCTTTTTCATCACTATATTGGAAGATATTTATATTTATTTACTTCTGTTAACTGGTGAGAAATACCACAGAATGAGGGTCTGAGAAATGTCAGTGTCCCAGAGACAAATCATCTTTAAGACAAAAGCGAAATTTGTACTTGAATGCAAAAAATGCAATTGTGCCATTTTGAATGACCACCAACTAAATTCTCAAGACTTTCAATTACCTCCTCAATTCTGACATGTATTATCAGAAAGCAGGATAACCATAAAAATAATGGTATACATAATTGTCACAGACATCATCGTACTAAACTTTCAACTGCACAACAATGTTCTCAGCCTGGCTCCTAGCTACTGGTTAATACTGTTACATTCCGTCAATATAAATTTAATCCAAATCCATGTATTACAATAACAGGTTTTTAGCCCATGGTAATAATTAGAACAAACATAACAAAACACTAAAAAAATTGTATACCATCACCTATTAATTGCTAAACAACTGAACATTGCTGCACACAAATAATAAACAACAAGACAAAATGCTAACACTAATGTCATTTTTTTCTATCCTGACTGAGTAACAAACATTACAACTTGACTGCAGAGTTGTACATAGTAAATACTGACCCTGCCTCCGATCATTCCTCAGAACTTTCACTTTGTGAATTTTTGCTAACTCACTGCCATCATCAGCTGTCAATATATAAACCTTACAGTAATAATGCCAACTTTAAGGAGTGATATGGAACACTGCATCAAGAAAGTTTATCACTAAAAGTAATTAACTCTGTTCTTCAACACAAAGTATCAAATGCAGCATGAACAGATTAACATGAAATGTTTATTTAGCATATGCCACTTTCACAAAACATAACAACAAAGAACTTCAACTTCCCTGATTATCACAAATACTATAATAACACATCACCATTCAATCATCAGCAAAGTGCTTGTTTTATACAGGGTGCTGCTGGCATACTATCATGCTGAAAAGTGGAAAAATCTATAAGGTACACATGAAAAGCAATCTGAGCCAAATTTCACTAGCATTACCTTGCTGAAAATATCAAGACCGTCTGAATACCACATGTTATACACAAAATGCTAAAGCTTCAAATGTATTAAAGTTACAGCGACACAAAGGGAGCAATACTGCTTCCCCCTCAAGATAAAGAAAGGATGAGACTGGTGGATGATGCACCCTGGCTATGATCAGTGCTTTGCAAAACAAATGCTGCAATAAAATAAAAATGTAGCAAAAACTTGCAGCAGCATCAGCATAATATTTTATTTCTGAGCCAATCACGTCATCACATCTGTTATATCACACATTACTCGTGTGAAAGCGAAAATAATACATATATACAAATTTATACAGTGCCAAAATTGTAAAACGAATCTGAGGCACTGGCACAGGGTGACTAGATGGCAAAAGCAGACTGGAATAGGTGGGACTTCAGTAGACGTTTGAAGGTTGATAATTTGTCGAGAGAGCGAATATGTGCAGGCAGTAATTTCCAAGATGACGGTGTGAAAACAGAAAATGCTCGAGAGGGAAAATTAGTAGTGATGCTGGAAGGTCTGGCCAGAAGATGTGTGTTTGAAGAATTAAGGCTCTGGGTGGAAGGTGGTGGGTGATTAATTGAGATAAGTAATGTGGTTGGGCAGTGTGAAGTGTTTTCCCGGTGATTAAGCAGAATTTAAAAGTAACACAGTGGCTAACAGGCAACCTGTGCGAATCACGACAAATGTCTGTTGAGCTAACAGTTCAAGGTGCACACATGCAACAACCCGTGCCAACACGTTCTGCACACGCCTACGCCTGTTTATGTTAGTTTGCGAAATTCCGTACAATACACTGTTGCAGTAGTCGAGTCTGCTGCATGTGCCGCGCCCATTTTCTTAGAGAGTATTTTGTGGAGGCACTGCAAGTTTTCACAGCATTTATTTCATTTTATTTTTGCATATGCGGACAGCCTAAATCAAGGAAGGGTATTTGGTCAGTAAAAAACAAGCACCACTCGTTGTTAAGGTTCTCTGCAAGAATAAGTGAAGAAGAAAAACAAGGGGGAACTTGCAATCAAGGTACACATGGAATACTGTCGATAAAAGGAGAAAGAGAAAAAGGACTGCTAGATGCATTGGTTATTATAAAAGTAAAGAAATACATATATAACTTACGGCTGTCGCTGAAATCATCAATGAGTATGATCTCTTTGATAAGATGCTCTGGACTGCGATTCAGAACACTATACACAAACAAATGGATGCATGCACACAGTGTGGTATACCGCCAAGATGGCTACTCCCCTGATTTAATCAACCCGCAATTCATCAACTAACACATCTGCAAACAACAGCAGCAAAAGACGAAAAACAACAAAGTAAATCTTATACAAAATAATGCTATGCAGAGTCTCATATATCATCCCTCTGGGGTCGCTAAATCAAGTACTAGCCTTAATTGGCTGGGGTAAAGGCAGGAATGTCACCTCTGCTGGGTGGCAGGTAACACTGTGTGATCACATATGGCACGTGAGTTCCCGTAGTGGTGTGGTGCTTACAGCACAAACTGCTATACGCTTCTTTACCTTTTTACCTTTAATTTGTAGGCAATTAGACCACGTATGACGACAGTGTATGAAACACTACTATTGAGAAGTACTCAAGTGTCTTCTCCCTAAACCAAATGCACTAGTTACTGTCAACGAAAAGAATGCAAGCAGTAAAACTTTGCACCAACAAAATGTTCCAGTTTTTAACTGGAGTCGCCAGCCAACGTAGGTTGACATGCACAGTTGCAGTAAAATGATTGCATGCAATAATTATATGCAGTGATTCAACTAAATGACAAAAAAATGACTGTTACTATAAACAAAACTCACCTTACAACAGTCCGAAGCAGTGCTGATCGGGCTTCATTGTGGAAGGTTATAATAACGCTGGTCTGAGGTAAATCAGTTCTCCACTTCCGGTTTCGACATCTGAAGCAACAATATAGTCAGGAAACATTCAAATTTTCTCTTCAGAAAAAGAGAACAAAGATTGTCTTCCAGAACAGATGGAGAAATAGCAATTCAGGAATCAGCTGACCTGGTTCGGTTCAACTAGAATGTCTATTAAAATGGACATGATAGTGATGTTGGTGCTAGGTTCCTTATCAGAAGATGTCTGAATGAATACATTATCAACTTACAGAAGTCCAAGTCCCCAGATGCATATATTCTGATACACTAAATTATATTAATGAATGAAAACAGAGTTAAAAGACTAGCATAATGCTAGAATTTAATAGAAAAAGACAAAAACTATAATGCTGTAATAAAATTAGAAGAACTTACAGTGGATGTCGACTATCTGGTATTTCCCTGTTGCTCATCAGCTTATCACTAGCAACTTGGTTGAATTTGTTTCTTGAATATGCATCCTGTCCTCGCTGCAATTTTGTCTTGTTGATGTATGCCTTTTCATCAAAGTACTGCCACTGAAGCTTGTCATTTTCATGACTTGGGTTTGTGTTCACAGCTGGCTGGCTGGGAAATACTGTTGGTTTTGCACTTACTCTGACAGTTTTCATCTCACGTATGACTTCATCTTTAAGCCGCAGAGCTTCGTTAACATAGTAATCCTGGATAAACAACAGATAACATGTGATGACATAATCAGGCAGAAGATGACATTAATAAGAATTAGTCCAGTTTGTTGATCACGTAAAATATGCTACTTAGTGAACAGTTACTGTCTATTAGGCTGAGGATAAATAAATACATCGTAACACATCAGCACCTGATAGCATCAACAGATCTCTTACACCAAACAAGATTGCTCAAAGTAATTTGTGAGCAAGCTGCATTTCACTGATGATCTCAGGGAGTGTACTTGTTTATCGTAATAGCCATGTCACTACTGAGTTGTGGATAGCCAAAGTAAACAAGAGGGCCTAGCAGTGGCTAGCATAGCACGAGATGATCCCTCCACTCTTCCCGGCGATGATCCCTTCCCTCGCGCTCGCATGCACCGCGACCGCAATGCGCGGTAAATTGGGATCGGAATTTGAAACCTAAATTAGATATCATGCGCCAATGCACTTCCATCACAGACAGACGGACACTGATATCGTAGCATAAGCGCGAGATGTATATATTACATCTCGCACTAAAAAGTACCAAAGCACAAATTTGGACACTTCCAGTCGCTGGAGCAGCATGTGAATGGTACTGGTCAATTTGCAAGGAGTGATTTCTGGAAGCAAGAGTTGCTCAGATAATCAGAAGCCGCGTATTGACGCTAGAGAGTAAAGACGGCCCAGTGGAAAAACCCATGACTATTGCGAGGTTCGTCCACTGTTTGAGTAGGTAAAAACAGTTCACTGCTACCGTCTGGTTTAACACCTGCGTCCGTAAATTCCTACTGAGTTAACAAATGATAAATAAGTTATACACTGACAATTAATACCTCAGAACTGTCATCTTTGTACATCAAATAAACAATTACGGAAATCCATATAAGCACAAATACGACTAAAATCCGTCTATTTCTCCTCATTTTCTTTCAGAAACATCGTATAGTCCAGTAGAGATGTCGTTGAACCTAGACAAATAGCAATACAAATTAAATCAACTGCTTATTGAAGATTTATTTATATACTTAATTACGTTAAAAATCCACCGCTGAGATATATACAGAAAAAGTTATTGCCTAGTTAATGTACAGGGTGGTGTAGAAAAACCGCATAAAGTTTTGAATACAATAACTTTTAAACCATTTGCACCAAAATGCTCAGCAGAGATTACTTACTACTAATAAACACAAAAATTATATAGGCTCTATATATGATTAAATATTCTTTGCTGGTAGCAAAAAGTGGTTAGACATCATCTGGACAGTGCACAGATTGAACCACATGATTGCATTCCTGGAGACAAATGTTCCTGATTTCAGAGAGCTGCCAAACTAACCACATAAGTCACCTTATCTGAACCCTGTGGACTGTTCAGTTTGGAACACTCTTCAGCAGCTGGTATATTGGGAGAAGATTACAGACATTGGCCACCTGAAACAGGTTCTGAACAGCTACGGACACATGTAATTAGTCAAGAACTAATCAATGGTACTATCGTATCGATCGACCAGTGGTCTAAATGACTGATGCTGGTCATATGTTCTCATGTGGGCACACTGAGAATCACTTCTGTTAATTCTGTGGTATCATGATTGTTGCAATCTGTATTTCTTCCATCATTTTGATGTTTCTGAAGTACTGGTATGTTAATTACTTGTTACCAAACACATAAGATTTAAATGCAATATTAAATTTTTCTGATTTTCATATTATTAATTAATATCTGATTTTGGACGATTTTTGGTAAAAATCATGTCATAATGTGATTCACAGTTGCAAAGTTTTGAACTTTTGAAACAATAAACTTTGTACATTTTTGTGGACCACCCTGTATCTACTGTTCAGTAAGTATTCACAGAAATGATGCAAAGACTACAGGATGGACAGAATTACACTATAGTATAATATCTTAGTGACTTTAATGCACTCATGAATGAAAGTACAACAAAGAAGTTAAATTTACAGCAAAGATAATAGACTAATAGAAAATGACAGTTTATAAGCAAACGCAAGATGTAGTCAAGTCTTCACCCAACATGTACTATTGCCACCATAAAGTCTAGAAATGGCATGTGGGCTATAAACAATCTGCTCCATGAAATTCACCGTGCTGTCGAGGTGCTCAGCTCTACAACAATATCTTGAAAATGGCCATAAAAAGAAAGTTCTGTTTTACTGTTACTGCTACTGTGATCCACTATTTTCGTGACTGAAAAAGCGCAATTTTTATATAATTTCTTTACTAAAGTCAGGTTTCAGGATGACTCGATAGTCTAGTGGCTAAGGCATTGGACTGGACTGGTGACTCAGTGACTGGTGACGTGCTGTCAAATAACAATCTCGGGAAACCTGTTCACACCCATGTGCCACTGTCACAAAGCGGTATAATTTGGTAATGGCCGATGGGCGGTGACACAGCAGCAGGTATCATAGAAGTAAAGACGACCTTGTGAATGGCATAGATTGACAAATGGATCGACACTCGACAGATGGACTGACTGCAGCATTGCTTCACATCTCCACCATAATGTGGGATGTAAAACATAACGAGCTAGTGTTGGCACGATATGGCCTTTCAAGTGAGTGATACGATACGATGAGATACTCATCATAAAATTGCAATAGATGATACAATACGATACAGAAATTCCATGTCTTACTAGTCCGGCTAAAAAAGACATCAGAACACCGACCGCCTTGTTGCCGGAAATGTGGCGGTGTTTGCGCCCAGTCAAGCATGGAATGTAGCAGCAGTCGACTGGTGACGTCATCATTCATTTCTCATGTTCACTTCATGCATGCTGTGTGTGTAGTGTGTTCTGAGAATTGTCGCGTTGTGAGCGTGGAAGGGGGATGATGCCTCATGAGTTACGTTAGTTTGGACGCTCTATTAACTGCGAAAAAGGCTGTCAGTAAAAAAAACTTCTAGCAGTTCTGACATTTATTATTCGGCTGTGACTGGATTGCCAAGCGCATCAAATTAAATTGCCAGACGACTGCTAGTTTCCTAGAATCAGGCCACGCCATATGGCAGACTCCCATGGCTTGCTGACTGGGGCTCAGACTCGGACAACAGCAAGCGAGCATATGGAATGGAAAGAAGGGAAGAGGAAGGTCGAGTCAACTGCAAAAGTGTGACCGTCTGGCCAGATGTGGCTGCCGCCGTCACTGACTGATTGATTGTGCATTTCTTTCTTGGACAACTATTTCTTTTCTATTTCTATTATTTTTATTTAAGCCACACAGCAAGCAGAGAACGCATCAGTGTAAATCTATCTTCTTCGTGCGCATGTGTGTAGTACATGTTACACTTCAGTAGCATTCAACAGAGGGACAGCAGAAGGTGCTTCAATTACAACAGCTGGTAAATTAGTGTCACTTTAATTTGCATGTTGTCACTCATAACTGATCGTTCTTTTCGTTATGTTTCACTATGCCTCTGGAATCAACTCCATATTTCTCTCTGACAAACACATACCAATCTCCCATCTACCAATCTTAAAGTTCCAGTACACTTGTCATTTCATCTCCTTCCGTAAATTCACCACTCTCTTCATTTGTAACTCACTCGCTGTTTCGATCTTAGGCTACCTTTTGCAGAAATCCTTCCCACTATAGACCTCTCTCTCTCTTCCAGCACTGACTTTACAGACTATTGTACTGACTATTTACCATTTTGTCTGAGCATAACTTGTCTTTGATTTTAGTTTCTTCCTTTTATAAGATTCTATTTTAAAGTTCCATGTGGCAGTCTGCGTGCTAGCCTTTGCCAGCGCATGTAAATCTTACAGCATCGTATCATTCTGTAACACATTCGAAACATATTTCAGCCGTACTGCAACCAAAAATAAACAAGTGACTACGCTAGATAGCAGGCATTATATCATGCACAACCTATGCTTAATTACGCAATCACTGTCTATGTAGAATCCTAAACCCTAACCCTACACAAAAGTATATCTGCCTAAACCTTAACCATAAACACCGCAAAATAAATGGTTCCAGTAAATACCAGTTCATATGATGCTATTGAACCATCTACTTCAATAATTTAGATGGTCATATATCCACTTCAACTCAGAAAAGGCAGGGAATTTCTTTGCAATTGTTTTTAACAGAAAAAAAGGACTTCATAAAACCTAGTCCACAGCTTAGATCATGCCAGTTCCCTTCTATGGACCCTGAAACCTAACTTTGATTTAAAAAAAATTATATTAAAACTATGTTTTATCGGTGACGAAAATAGTGGATCAGCATGTACACAATCAACACAAGAGTGCTAAATCATCTATTATCGCTCAATATTACTCCGGTCGATCTACAAGATTTCCATGCTACGGATAACGGTGGAGTTTTGCATATAAGTTCACTTATTATAAATTTCTAATATAATGTAAATACAATAATTTACAATTTTCAGCAATGAAACTGAAACACCGGCATCTCGATTTTCGGTCCACACCACTTTGGTCCGCACTTCGGTCAGTCATGAACCTATATCAATGGGCGAAGGCCGAAGAATGCTCTGCGGCGGCGCGGTATTATTGGTCTAATCAAGATGTTCTTTTCAATTTTCATGCCGACATTGCTGGAATTGGAAGTCTACCGATCTGTATGTGATTTTATTAGCGCGAGATGTAATATATACATCTCGCGCTCATTCCATGATGCCAGTCCGCCTGTCCGTCTGTCCGTCTGTCTGTGACGGAAGTGCATTGGCGCGCATTGCTTGCAGCACGGCCGCCGTGCTGCTTGCCGACGGATCATCTAGCGCCATGCTAGCCAGTGCTAGACTCTAG
>Ga0209782_1001480_pt1 | contig 12306 bp, 10 predicted proteins | sample WorMetmaBAHAMAS1_FD_187390 | JGI IMG/M metagenome (GOLD analysis project Ga0209782, IMG submission 187390) | Marine gutless worms symbiont microbial communities from Max Planck institute for Marine Microbiology, Germany - Inanidrilus... | ecosystem: Host-associated > Annelida > Digestive system... | reverse complement strand
GGACTCGTTCCGTTCTGACAATCAGGCATCTGATCCGATTCCTTCCGACTCCGCTTCCGGTGCATCCTGATAACCTCCAACCCTCGGGGGACGCCTCTCCCCAGGATGAGGCCGCGCGAGAAGCTGCCTTGCTAATCAATTACCTTCCACCTCTATCCGGTGAGGTTGAAGTCTGATGAATCTTAATTTTAGCGCACGCCGCGTTCGCGGAAAAGGTCGCGGAGCGGGCGGTAAAACGACCGTCTTCGGAATCCTGGAACGGGAACGCCACGGGAAAGTTACACGGAAATCGTCCCTGACGCCTCAGAAGCAGCTACAGAGAGCGATCCGGGGTCGGGTAGCGCTGGAAGCAGCATCCACTCGGACGGCTGGAGAGGCTACAACGGGCTGGTGGACGTGGGCTACAAAAAGCATTTCCGGGTGCATCATGGCGAGCATGAGTTTGCCCGCGGTAATTGCCATATCAATGGCATTGAGTCATCCTGGTCATATGCCAAACGGAGGCGTGCAAAGTTCAATGGTGTTCCCCGATGAACGTTCCTTTTACACCGCAAGGAATCTGAATTCAGATTTCATCACCGAGAGGGAGGAAGATCTCTCTGAGAGAATACTTACTCTGCTGAAAGAAAACCCATTCTAAAGTTATCTAGACCCAAAAAATATACGGAATGAGATTGAGTATGCTCTCACCGAATCCCGTTACCAGGATCCGGTTCAGGCAGGCGGCTGGTCGGAAATCTTTTCGGCTTGTTCTCTGGAATTTTCCTGGTGAATTCGATCCTCATGCCCTCTGACCGATGGGGAGGCCCCCGAATGTACTAATGCGGCGTTACAGCGATTGGCGATAGAATGCGCGCAATGCTTTGCCCCGGCGCGTTTGGGAGCTTAAGAAACTGAAAAACGAGGTGAAACAGGGTGCCAGGGTACGGGCGACGGCGGCTCTCGCCATACACGCAGTCCGCGACCGGGGACGATCTTTGGACGAGGTCCTGGCGGGACTCGAGGACCTGGACGACCAGCGCGATCGTTCGCTGGTCTGGGAGTTCTGCTATGGGGTCCTGCGCACCCTGCCGCGCCAGGAGGCCCTGGCCGGCGCCTTGCTGCACCGGCCGCTCAAGCGCGCGGACCGGGACCTGGAAGCCCTGATCCTGGTCGGCCTGTACCAGCTTACGGATACCCGCATCCCTGCCCACGCCGCGGTTGCGGCAACCGTGGATGCAGCCCGGACCATGGGCAAGTCCTGGGCACCGGCGCTGGTAAATGCCCTGCTGCGCCGCTTTCAGCGCGAGCGCAAGCGCTTGCTCGACCTGTCCGATCCCGCCCCCGAGGTCCAATGGTTGTTTCCACGCTGGCTCCTGGAGCGACTGCGGACGGCCTGGCCGCAGCACTGGCGCGAGATCATCGCCGCCAGCAACAGCCGGGCCCCCATGACCCTGCGCGTGAACCGTACCAAGACCACACGCGCCCATTATGGGCAACGTCTCGCCGGTGTTGGCCTGACGGCCCGTCCTACTCAAGACTCCGCCGACGGGCTCACACTGGAGCGGCCAGTGGCTACCGCCGACCTGCCCGGTTTTGCGGACGGGTTGGTCTCGGTCCAGGACGCCGGTGCCCAGCTCGCGGCAGAGCTGTTGGACGCCCAGCCGGGGGAGCGCGTGCTCGACGCCTGCGCCGCTCCAGGCGGCAAGAGCGCCCATCTCCTAGAGCGCGCCCGGGGGAACCTGGATCTTACAACCCTGGATATCGACCCGGCACGCCTCGAGCAGGTACGGCTCAACCTGCGCCGACTCTCCCTCTCGGCCCGGACCGTCCAGGGCGATACCACAGCCCCGAACGGTGTCTGGGCCCAGACCCGCTACCACCGCATCCTCCTCGATGCGCCCTGCTCCGCTACCGGGGTCATCCGCCGCCATCCGGACATCAAATGGCTACGCCGAGACAGCGACGTCTCGGCGTTGGGCGATTTGCAGGCCCGCATGCTGGATGCCCTGTGGCCCCTGCTGGTCCCCGGCGGTACCCTGCTCTACGCTACCTGCTCGCTCCTGCCGGAGGAGAACGAGGGGCAAATCCGGGCCTTCCTCGGGCGCTGGGATGATGTGCGTGCGCGCCCGTCGGAAGCGGTGTGGGGAGTGGCGCGACCCTGCGGGCGTCAAACCCTGCCCCGGGAGAGCGGTCCCGACGGTTTCTACTACGCGGTATTGGAGAAATCCGGCTGATGGGGAGTACGCGACGCCACCGCACACCCCGAGTGCTGCTCATCCTCTGGGCGCTGACCATGGCTCCCCAGGTGGCGGCGGAGTTCACCGTCACCGCAGCGCAAACCAGGATCGAGGGAGAGATACTGGTCATGGACGCCGACATCGGTTACGGCTTCAGCAAAAAGGCCCTGGAAGCCCTGGACAACGGTGTCCCCCTGATCCTGGAGGTCCATATCCAGCTGCGCGGCGTCGACGACTGGATATGGGAGCAGAGTCTGGTCGACCAACGGTTGCGCTACGCTATCCGCTACAAGCCCCTGTCCGAACGTTATTGGGTATCTCAGCTACCGAGTGACGGCAGCACCGGCTCCGACTATGTGACCCGGGATGCGGCCATCGCCGCCCTGGGAAAGATCGAGGGCCTCCCGCTGGTATCCAAGGAACGGCTCCGCAAGGCAGACAGGCCGTTCCGGCTCTTGGTCAAGGCCTTCCTGGACCCCGAGGGGCTACCCCTTCCGCTCCGGCCCATCGCCTACCTCTTTCCCGCCTGGAAGCTCTCCAGCGGGTGGACCCAATGGCCCCTGCAGCCCTGAAACGCCTGCGCTATCCCGGCATGATCCCGGTCGCGGCGCTGCTGGTCGTCCTGTTCGTCGCCCTGGACCTGATGAGCGATGCGGTCCAGAACTCCGAGGCACTGAGCCGCGCTTTCCTGCCTTTGCTCTCCCTGGTACTCCTGGGACTCCTGGTCCTGGCGGTGATGGTGGCGGTCAACCTCGTCAAGCTGGTGCATCGCTATCGCCGGCAGGCCGCCGGCTCGCGCCTGACCGGTCGCATCCTGGTGCGCTTCGCGCTGATCTCCCTGCTCCCGGTAGGCGTAGTCTACTATTATTCGCTCGGTTTCCTGCTCCACGGAATCGACAGCTGGTTCGATGTGGAGATAGACCGCGCTATGCAGGATGCGATCGAGCTCAACCAGTCCTCCCTCGACCTCAACCAGAGGCTGCTGCTCAGGTACTCCGAGCAGTTGCTCGCGGGCATTGAGGACAGATCCACGACGGCGTTGGCGCTGAGCCTGGAGGAACTCAGACGCCGCGCCGGTGCGCTGGAAGCCTTGGCCCTCGGTGCAGGCGGACAGGTCTACGGCCATGCCCACGAGGACCCCACGCAATTGGTCCCGGATTACCCGAAGCGGGAGATTCTGCAGCGGGTGCGTGCCGGTACCAACTATGTCGGACTGGAGACCCGCCCTGGCGGTGATCTGGTGATCCGGGTTCTGGTCGCGGATCCCGTCAGTCGCTCGCGCGCGATGCAGATCATCTTTCCCACTTCCGAGCATATCGGCGGGCTCTCGCAACGCCTGGAAGACGCCTACAACCGCTACACCGAGCTCTCTTACCTGCGGCAGTCCCTGAAACTCAGTTTCTCTGTCACCCTGTCGTTAGTACTCGGGTTCGGCCTGATGGCGGCCCTGATTGCTGCCTTCCACACGGCACGCCGTCTGGTGGCACCGGTGGAGAATATCGCCCGCGGCACCCGGGCCGTGGCCGCGGGTGACTACGAGCAGCGGCTCCCGGTGCCGAATCACGACGACGAGCTCGCCTTCCTGGTGACCTCATTCAACACCATGACCCACCGGATCGCCCGGGCCCGAGACGCCGCGGCCCGTAGCCGGCAGGCGGTCGAGGCCCAGCGAGCCTATCTGGAGACGGTGCTCGGCAGGTTATCCTCCGGGGTCGTCTCCATCGACTCCTCCCAGCGGCTACGTACCACCAACCCCGCCGCATCGCATATCCTGGGTCTGTCCCCCGACGAGATGCGGAAACAGGACCTGGCCGGGCTCACCCATTGGCACCCGCAGATCTCGCACTGGGTGGAGATGGTACGAGAGCACCTGGACGACCCCGAGGATTGGCGGGCCGAGATCACGCTCTTCAGCGGCGAGGGCCGACGGGTACTCCTGTGCCGGGGCAGCCCCCTGGTGCCCCCGGACGGCAGCGATCATGGACATGTGGTAGTCTTCGACGACATCACGGCCCTGATCGTGGCCCAGCGCGACGCCGCCTGGGGCGAAGTGGCCCGGCGCCTGGCCCACGAGATCAAGAATCCACTGACCCCCATCCAGCTCTCCGCCGAACGCCTGCGTCACAAGCTGTTACCCAAGCTGCAGGACCGGGACGCGGACATCCTCGATCGGGCCACCCACACTATCATTGCCCAGGTGGAGGCCATGCAGGCGATGGTCAACGACTTCTCCAGCTATGCCCGCACGCCTAAGATGGAGGCCCGGCCGCTGTGTCTGGATACCCTGATTGCGGAGGTCATGGACCTCTATCGCGGCATTGGCCCCGCCGGCGACCCGGAGTTGAGACTAGGGGCTCTGGGCGCCCGGATCATGGGCGATCCGCAGCGCCTGCGCCAGGTCATCCATAACCTGATGAAGAACGCCGAGGAAGCCGTGGAGGGCCGTGCCGAGCCCCGCATCCTGGTAGCTACGTCGCGCGTCGAGCACGCCGAACAAGCCTACGTCGATTTGCGGGTCCAGGACAACGGGGGGGGTATCGACGAGTCGCTGCTCGGCACCCTCTTCGATCCCTATGTCACCACCAAAACGAAAGGGACGGGCCTGGGACTGGCCATCGTCAAGAAGATTATCGAGGAACACGGCGGTATCATCCAGACCGAGAATGCAGACGGCGGGGCACGATTCGTCACCAGATTTCCCCTGTGGCAGGGTGAGACCGATCCATCCGCTCCTCCGCTCGCCGTGGGCACCATCGGCACCTAACCGATAAGGATCGGCAGGCATGAGTTCGTCCCACATCCTGGTGGTAGATGACGAACCGGATATCCGAACCCTGGTTCAGGAGATCCTGGAAGACGAAGACTACACCGTCACCGTCGCCGAAAATGGCGCAACGGCGCACCACGCCCTGCGCGACCGCCGACCCGACCTTGTGTTGCTCGACATCTGGATGCCGGATCGCGACGGCATCAGCCTCCTCAAAGATTGGGTGCAGGGCGATAGCCTGCCCTGCCCGGTGATTATGATGTCTGGCCACGGTACAGTAGAAACCGCGGTCGAGGCCACCCGCCTCGGTGCTTACGATTTCCTCGAAAAGCCCTTGTCCATGGCCAGGCTGCTGCTGACGGTGGAGCGCGCCCTGGAAGCCGACAGGCTGCAAAAGGAGTGCGCGGGTCTGAAGCAACGGATCGCCATTGTCCCCGAACCGGTCGGCCGTAGCATCCCCATGCAGCGGCTGCGCGAGCAAGTCAAGCGTATCGCCCGGCACGATACGTGGGTCCTGATCACCGGCGAAGCGGGCAGCGGACGCCAGACCTTCTCCCGCTACCTCCACGCCCAGAGTGCGCGCCGGGAGCGCCCCTTCGTAGAACTGGGGGTCTCTGCCATTGCCCGCAGCAATGCCGCGCGGGAGCTGTTCGGGACCGAGAAGGACGGACATATTCACTACGGTGGCCTGGAGCAAGCCGCCGGCGGCACACTGCTGCTCGAAGAGGTAGCGGACATGGATCCGGAGGTCCAGGGTCGACTGCTGGGCGCCCTGGACACAGGTTCATTCCTCCGCGTCGGGGGCTCCGAACCGGTGCGGATCGACGTGCGCATCATCGCCGCCACCCAGCGCAATTTGGAGGAGGAGGTACGCGACGGGCGATTTCGCGAAGACCTCTTCTATCACCTGAACGTGGTACCTCTGCACATCCTGCCGCTACATGAGCACAATGAAGATGTCCCTGAACTGCTGAGCTACTACGTGGATTATTTCGCCACCCACGAGAGGCTGCCCTATCGCCGGTTCAGTGTCGGGGCCCAGAATTTCATGCGCAACTACAGCTGGCCCGGTAACGTACGCGAGCTCAAGAACCTGGTGCAGCGGGTATTGATCCTGGGGAGTGGGGACGAAATCACCCAGAACGAAGTCGAAACTGCACTCGGGGCGGCTCCGACCCTTCCCCCCGAGCCGCCGGCGGAGGAAGCGGTAATGGTCCCCTTTGACCAGCCGCTGCGGCAGGCACGCGAGCAGTTCGAGAAGACCTACCTGGAATACCAGATGGCCAAGCACGGCGGTAACGTCAGCAAGCTGGCCAAGGAAGTGGGCATGGAACGCACTCACCTGTACCGCAAGCTGCGCTCGTTGGGGATCGACATCAAAGAGCGGCGGTAGCTACCAGCCGCCGGAGACCGGTGACGAGGCCCTGTTGACATTTACCTCGTAGATACTCTGTTCTGATGCAAGTCCAATTTGCCTCCTGCCCCCCAAAAAAACACCACTTCGGCATAAATCAGATTAATCAGGCAGTCGTTTCGCTGGGGGAATAGAAGCGGCTGCTGTCGAAGGGCGTCTGTGTCTTGAGCATGGCATGGATGGCGAGCAGGAGCTTGCGCATGACGGCACAGAGGGCCGGGGGCTTTTTGAGGCCCCGATCGTCGATGAGGTGGTGGTAGTAAGCCCTGACGTTGGGGTCGTGACGTGTGGCGCTGAGAGCTGGCATGTAAAGGGCCAGGCGCAGGTAGCGGTTGCCGGGCTTAGAGTCCGTCTAAAAACCAACTTATTGATTTTCAATCATAAAAAATCAGATTTTCTGATGGTATAATCACTGTGAGCACTTTTATTTCGGATTCCACCATGACTCCTGAAAAGACTCAATCTCCTATCAGGGCCCGAGCGACTCATCGATGAAGAGTGGGAAATCCTCCAGCCTATTTTCGCTGAGCTCGAACCCTATACCACTGGACGCCCACGAACGACCGATCCTCGCGAAATCCTGAATGCGATTTTTTATCCGAATAAAACCGGTTGTCCATGGCGCTACCTGCACCGGAGCTGTGCCTACCGGGGGCGCGCGCGCCCTTGCCCACTTGCGCATAAAATTACAACGAAAGCACAACAAAAAATCTGTCCAGAGGAGGAGCGTATGTCCATGAAGATCGGAGCCCCGCGGGAGGTCCACCCGGACGAGAGTCGGGTTGCCGTCACGCCGGATACGGCGGAGCAACTGCGTAAGCTCGGCTTCTCGGTTGCGATTGAAGCCGGGGCCGGCGAGAAGGCCCACTTTCCCGATGATGCCTATCGTGAAGCGGGGGTCGAGATTGTCGAGAACGTCAAGGACCTGTGGGCCAGGTCCGATATCCTACTCAAGGTCAACGCCCCCGAGACCCATCCGCACGAGGCGATCGACGAGATCGAGTTGCTGCACGAGGGCAGTACCCTGATCAGCTTCATCTGGCCGGCCCAGAATTCGGAGCTGATGGAGAAGCTGGCCGCCCGTAAGGCGACTGTCCTGGCCATGGACAGTGTGCCCCGCATCTCGCGCGCCCAGAAGGTGGATGCCTTGAGCTCCATGGCCAATGTGGCCGGCTACCGCGCGGTGGTCGAGGCTGCCAACTATTTCGGCCGCTTCTTCACCGGCCAGGTGACGGCTGCGGGCAAGATCCCCCCGGCCAAGGTGCTGATCATCGGCGCCGGGGTCGCCGGACTGGCCGCGATCGGCGCTGCCGGTTCCATGGGTGCCGTGGTCCGCGCCTTCGATACCCGCCCGGAGGTCAAGGAGCAGGTCGAGAGCATGGGGGCCGAGTTCCTGATGCTCGATTTCGAGGAGGAAGGCAGCGGCGAAGGCGGCTACGCCAAGGTGATGAGCGAGGAGTTCATCAAGGTCGAGATGAAGCTGTTCGCCCGCCAGGCCATGGAGGTGGACATCATCATCACTACCGCCCTGATCCCCGGTAAACCGGCTCCCAAGCTGATTACCGAGGCCATGGTGGAGTCCATGCAGGAGGGCAGCATCATTGTCGACCTGGCCGCCCGTCAGGGCGGTAATTGCGCCCTGTGCGAGCCCGGAGAAGTGGTGGTGCGTCACGGCGTGACGATCGTCGGGGAGCTGGACCTCCCGACCCGTCTGCCCACTCAGTCCAGCCAGCTCTACGGCACCAACCTGCGCCACCTGTTGGCCGATCTGACGCCGAACAAGGACGGCTGGATCGACGTGAATATGGAGGACGAGGTCATCCGGGGCACGACCGTCATCAAGGAGGGCGAGATCACCTGGCCGCCCCCTCCCCCCAAATTACAAACAACCCCAACCCCCGCCGAGGCACCGGCGACGGAGGCCGTACCTCCCCCGGCGGCGTCGAAAGCGATAGCGAAGGGACCTAAAGGCCTTCTCACTGCGGCCATGATGGGCGCCGGCCTCCTGGCCCTGCTCGGCCTGGGCAGCGTGGCCCCGGCGAACTTTCTGGCCCATTTCACCGTGTTCGTGTTGGCCTGCTTCGTGGGCTACATGGTGATCTGGAATGTGACCCCGGCCCTGCACACCCCGCTCATGAGCGTTACCAATGCCATCAGCGGTATCATCGTCATCGGCGCCCTGCTCCAGATATCCAGCCCCTCGGGACTGGTGGTGGGATTGGCGGCGATCTCCATCCTGATCGCCACCATCAACGTCTTCGGCGGCTTCTACGTCACCCAACGCATGTTGCACATGTTCCAGAAATAAGGGGGTAGGGCTATGACTGAAGGCATTCTGACTACCGCATACATTGCCGCCAGCATCCTGTTCATCTTGGCCCTGGGAGGCTTAAGTCACCAGGAGACAGCCCGGCGCGGCAACCTCTACGGCATCATTGGCATGGTCATCGCCCTGGTCGCCACTATCGGTGGCGCCCAGGTCACCAGCTATCTCACCCTTGCCGGGTGCACGGCCGTCGGTGCCGTCATCGGCATCCTCGTAGCCGCCCGGGTGCAGATGACCCAGATGCCGGAGCTGGTGGCCATCCTGCACAGCTTCGTGGGTCTGGCCGCCGTGCTGGTGGGCTTTGCCAGCTACCTGGACCCGGAGGTCCACTTCGAGGGTGTGGAGAAGACCATCCACGAGGTGGAGATCTACCTCGGCGTCCTGATCGGCGCGGTCACCTTCACCGGCTCGGTCATCGCCTTCGGCAAGCTGAGCGCCCGCATTTCCAGCAAGCCCCTGGCCCTGCCAGCCCGCCACTGGCTGAACCTGGGGTTGGGACTGGTCTGCCTGGGGCTGGGCTTTGTGTTCGTGGGCGCCGAGGACATAGGCTCCGGTCTGATCCCGCTGCTGGTTATGACTATCATCGCCTTTGCCTTCGGGGTCCATATGGTGATGGCCATCGGCGGTGCCGATATGCCGGTGGTAATCTCGATGCTCAACAGCTATTCGGGCTGGGCCGCGGCGGCTACCGGCTTCATGCTCTCCAACGACCTGCTGATCGTCACCGGCGCTCTGGTGGGCAGCAGCGGCGCCATCCTCTCCTACATCATGTGCCGCGCTATGAACCGCAAGTTCCTGGCGGTGATCGCCGGCGGCTTCGGCACCGTGGGGAGCACGGCCGCCGCGGGCTACGATCAGGGCGAAGTCACTACCGTCTCTGCCGAGGAGACGGCGGTGCTGCTCAAGGAGGCCAGGCGTGTGATCATCGTCCCCGGTTACGGTATGGCGGTAGCCCAGGCACAGCATGTCATCAACGACATCACCCGCAAGCTGAGCGATCAGGGGGTCGAGGTGCGCTTCGCCATCCACCCCGTAGCGGGGCGCATGCCCGGCCACATGAATGTGCTTCTGGCCGAGGCTAAGGTTTCCTACGATATCGTCATGGAGATGGACGAGATCAATGACGACTTCCCGGACACGGACGCGGTGCTGGTCATCGGCGCCAACGACATCGTCAACCCCTCGGCCCAGACTGATCCGGACAGCCCCATCGCGGGTATGCCGGTTCTGGAGGTCTGGAAGGCGAAGATGGTGGTAGTGATGAAGCGGAGCATGGCGACCGGCTATGCTGGTGTGCAGAACCCGCTGTTCTTCGAGGAAAATACCCGGATGCTTTTCGGCGATGCCAAGGCTAGTGTAGACGCGATCCTAGCCGGTATCTGATCCGGAGTGGAAAGCGCGTTTTCACTTCGTGTCCTGAAAAATTGCCGGGGAGGCAATTTTTCAAGGTTCTCTGTAAGTCACTGGGTTCCCGGAGATACCATTGGTGTACTACACTGGATGGCCACAACCACCGGGAACCCGGCATGGTGACCATGATCCCGTCGTTAAGCAAATCGGCCTTTCGTGGTTTTCCGGTTTCCGTTACTCACCGCCTTTCTCCTCAGCAAGCCATGAACCAGGAAACAAGACGTATTATCTTCGAGCGTCTGCAGGCTGCCAATCCGGCACCTACCACTGAGCTCGAATACTCCTCTCCGTTCGAGCTGCTGGTGGCGGTCGTTCTCTCCGCCCAGGCTACTGACAAGGTGGTGAACCGGGTCACCGCCGAGTTGTTCCCCCGGGCCAACACGCCGGAGGCCGTCTTTGCCTTGGGGGAGGATGGTCTGAAGAACTACATCCGAACCATTGGGCTGTTCAACACCAAGGCTGCAAACATCGTCAAGACCTGCGTCATTCTGCTCGCGGAACATCAAGGCAAGGTTCCCGCGGATCGTAAATCCCTGGAAGCACTGCCCGGCGTCGGACGCAAGACCGCCAATGTGGTGCTCAATACTGCCTTTGGGCAACCCACAATCGCGGTGGATACCCATATCTTCCGCGTCTGTAACCGTACCCGCATTGCCCTCGGCAAGACCCCCCTGGAGGTGGAGCGGAAGCTGCTGCGATACGTGCCCCGTCCGTTCCTGAAGGATGCCCACCATTGGTTGATCCTCCATGGTCGCTACCTGTGCACCGCTCGCCGTCCACGGTGTCACGCCTGTATCATCTGGGATCTGTGCGGGTTTCGGGATAAATCCTCTGAACTGACGCTGGCTTTAAAGTGATCGGCAGGTGTCTTAAGGTTCTCGCAATGAGCGGTTGAATTCATCTTCACCTATAGCCCTTGAGACATCAGTAGCTATTCTTAAAAATCAGAATTTCATTCTATACTTATATCAAGTGGCGTCGCAGGAAAAACAAGACGCTTCCCATTATCAGTTTAACCCGTCGCTTCAAGGTAGGTTCAAAATGAAGAAGATCGCAACCTCCGCCTCCGCCATCGCACTTGCCGCCACATCTCTATCCGTCGGCGCCTGGTGGGGTGGTCCCTGTACCCCTCACGGTCTGACTCAAGGCCAGCAGCAAGCCGTAGCGCAGCAGCAGGCAAAAGTGAGGGAGCAAATGCTAGCTGCCCAGCGCCGGATGGCCAAGCAGCTGGCTGCCCAGCGGGCTGAGATGGCGAAACGCATGCAGACCCTGCAGACACGAGGCATCGATCCCATGACCATGGGCTTCCCCGGCACCATGGACCCCCTGGGTAACCCTGGTCCGTGGGGAGGCATGGAACCCTTGGATACCATGGACCCATGGGGCACTACCAACCCCTGGAGGGATCCAAGCATGTCCCAATACCCGACCATGCCTGCAATGCCCAAACCACCGAGCATGCCCGCAATACCCGAGCCGTTCACGATGGACATGCCGCAACCGCCGGTGCCGCCCTATCTGCAACCCTATCTGCAAGGCCGTTACGCTGAATTGGGGGCCCGTCGCGCCGAGATCATGGAAAAATCCAAGGAGCGTCGCGACAAGAAGCTCAAGGAAATGGCCGAGCGTCGCAAGGAGATCGAGGCCAACCGTTTCACCCGCCCTCAACGCTGGGTTCATCCATCCATGTCCCCTCGCAGCAGGATGACGACTACGGCCCCTGGGATGTCCACCTCCAAGCCGCAAATCGAGACTCCAGCACAGGTCAGCGGGACCGCTCCCGGACCCGAAACGACCCCGACACCTCCTGTTACGGCGACCGCCCGAACGCCTGTCGCCCCGACTACTCCGATGGCTCCGGCTGCTACCCCGACTGCTCCGATCGAACCCACCGCGAAGACGGTTCCTGCCGCTTCGACGCCTGCTCCCGTGACCACCCCCGTTGCACCGGAGTCCGCCGTCACCCTTCAAAACCAAAACTGAGCCTAGCCGGACCGGACTCACCACAGGTGCCCCCAGGCTGGGGGCGTCTCAGCCCGATGACAAACCCTGCTGTATTTCGGCGTGGTTTGTGTTTTGGGGCGGGATGAGCCGTGATCGCGGCGATCCTTGGCCGCCTCAGGCCGGTGCTGGGGCTGTTTTGGCGAGAGTCAAGGCGGATTTTCTTGAT
>Ga0209782_1001479_pt1 | contig 12307 bp, 10 predicted proteins | sample WorMetmaBAHAMAS1_FD_187390 | JGI IMG/M metagenome (GOLD analysis project Ga0209782, IMG submission 187390) | Marine gutless worms symbiont microbial communities from Max Planck institute for Marine Microbiology, Germany - Inanidrilus... | ecosystem: Host-associated > Annelida > Digestive system... | reverse complement strand
AGTATCTTTTGGTACGAAGAATTGGCCTTGGATATAGGGTGGACTTTCGGAGACGAGATGTCATGGCTGGGTCTCGAGGTGGTGGAAGGAGATGGTGCAGACAACTGGTGGGTTGACAGATTTTTCTAAACTTAACTAAACTTAACACACCCAAGTAAACATCCATCAGTAACACAAATATACTACAACACAAAAGGACAAAACACAAAGCCAGATTTGGCTGCCTCATAAAAGCTCCGGCCTTAAAAAGAGAAGGTCTGATTTTTACAGCTCCCACGGGCCATATGGAAGTGGACTGATAAGTTCTTACCATCAAGTGCACGGCTGGCGACGCTGACTAGACTGTCCCAGTCAATGCTACCGGAAGACGCGTCCGGAAGGACAATGGGCGGAGGCAGGTTTCTAGCGACGGCGGACGGACTCGCATGCAGACGGTACACTGTCCCTGGAATATCAATTGTTGTCCGCGGTGACGACCTGTACACCATACGTTCACCACAGTTACAACAGCAGTCTTCAATCTGTTACTTACTTAGATTTATCATACACCGTTAACTCAAACTATTCTCCAGTTGATTTCCAAAGTGCACACATCGTGTGAGCCGCTGGTGTTAGAGCAGTGTGCTTGCAGCTCACAAGTCACAGCTTTAACTCACAGCCATTCCGCTTGCAGGCAACAACCTTCGGCAAACTGCTCACATGCATGCGTCTGTCACCAAGCAGTATAATTTAGTACCAGTCACATGGCAGTGACAACCTGCAGGTGGGAAGGTAACCAGAGGTCCTCTTTGTTAGCGATAACAACACAACTGGAGTTTGGGCTGCGAGTAACTCTGTAAAGGACAGACTGTTAAGCAACTAAACTTGAATGTCTATAACAGATACGCAGCCATGCCAAAGTCAGTAGGAAGCGCCAAAGCTGATTTACTCCGGCACTTCCGATCATTGGAGCAGCATGCCAATCAATGGTTGCATTTAACTGGCAAGTTATGACTTCCTATTAGTGTACCATTAGCGACTTCAGGTCTAGATCGAAATGTTGTTGAGTTACAAGCCATGAAATTCAGCAGAACAATAATCCCAACAATAACAATAGTGTCACAGAGTATCTCTGATGCGATTTTCACTATGCAATGTGGCTAATAACTGTATGCACGCCACTACTATTTATATGTAGTTACAGTTTTGAGTTCCAGTTCTGACAACTAAAAAAACACGAGCCCCAGTGACACACACCTGTGGGCTGCTGCTGATGTTGATATGTTAGTGAGGTTCGTATTAGATGACTTCTGTTGATGATTATCCAGCGACTCATCACTATGATCCTGTTTCCGGACCTGACTCACACCAATGCCATCATTGTTACACATTAGTAAAGAATGAGACAGACTGACAGATGGACAGACACCAAACTGCTGCTTTATGCTTATTGCTATGGACACAGACAGCATAATAAGATAGGCATGTCAGAAAAACGCAAATATGCGATTTCTGCACATTTGGCACTTTGCCGAATTTTGGCATATTTTAGCAAAGTGCGCATATCGCATATTTTTTTCCGCATATGTTGGCATTTCGGCGGCATTAAATATTCTCTGTAGTAATTTTTCGGTTCAACATTAGTTGTTAAGTGGCTGTAAATGTACTAAATAACGGCTATTCTATCAAAAATGTACGTTGTCAGATTAACAAAGAATATGTAATCACGGCCTATTTCCGCATATTTTTGCCGCATATTTTGCCATGTTATGGTCCGCATATTTTGAAAATTTCCGCGTTTTTCTGACATGCCTAATAAGACTGGATTGTAATTCTTATTAATTTTTAATTTACCCAGAAGTAGACCAAAAACTCCACTCGGCCATATCCACTTTGTAATATAACGCTGAAACAAAAAATGTGCATAATGGCACAGTTTTGCTCCATCAGTATACAAACTAGCCTCATAAAGTCTGGAGTTACTGAACCAAAGCTCACAAAATTTCTGACTGATGAAGAGCGGAAAACGTCATATCACGCTGCCCATTAGTAACACGATCCTCTAATCCATTGTGGAAAGACAGTGCAATAAACAAAGGTGGAATATGCCAATTTTCTCCCCAAAATTGATCACTCACCTTAGCAACATCCCTCAAGTAATGATAAACAAATATCAGATTGATCATCTCCACCATTAAGTAGTATATCAATCCTGAAAATTTGGTGAAGATCGGTCAAGTACACACTAAGACAGTCTCATGAAAAAGAGAGAAACAACATCAGAAGAATATAGCCCTGTGTGGCAGGCAGGCAGGCTGGGCAGGCTAATAAATATTAGTTGAACATGGAACCTTTTCCGACAGCGTGCGGTGAAGTTCATAGTCAGATATGTCGGGATCGAGCAGACGACTCAAGTCCTTCTGGAACGTGCTTGACGATGATGACGATGATGACACGGTAAGCTTCACCGGCGACGTCTGGTGAATCGTTGCCGAACGTAGTCGCGGACTGCAGCTGTGTTGTGCCACCAGCAAAACTAAGTTTTGTTGACTTGTACAGTGTTTAATTATTTACTCATTTATTTACTTTTTTGTGGTGGCACAGCCTTGCAGAAAATGCATTGGTCTCAATCAGTAATGTAACTCTACACCACACCTGTTTAGTACTGGGATGTGTGACCATATTCGGTAGACATACCACCAAAAATGGTCACCCAACCCAGTACTAACCAGGCATGGCGATGTATATAGTAACTTTTTTGATGGAGTCTAAGGTGCCCAACAGCACGGATTAAATCTAATGAAGGTGTACGCCACCAGCTGCATTTTAATGACCAGTTTTCAAGAGAACCTCGCCAGTCTGTTCTTTCCCGAACAAGTGACATTTTTACAAGTTGTGTGCCTTCAACAAAAAGATCAAAGAAAAGATATAAATCGTGGTACAGAAAATAAAGTAGCTACTGATGGGTTATACATAGGATTTGAAATAAACACTTACTAATAACAGAAAAAAATGTGGAGTCGTAACGACATGCAGACCCATGCCTCTCATCCACAGACACCAAAATATGTGATTAATACCTAATTCAACCAATTATTTCAGGGTTACTGTGTGCCAATGAATGCCTTAAATTACATCTCGGAAAACTGGTTTTAACAGCTCCAGCCTTTTAGAGCACAGACAGACAGACAGACAGTCAGACAGACACACAAACTGACAGATGCAAAGCATTACCCACATCACGGTGATGTCAATGTCAATGTCAATGTCAATAGTAGATTTATATAGCGCATAATCGCAAAGCCTCTAATGCGACGGTTAATGACAGTGCAATCATTGAAATGTACTAAAAGAATACGAAAGCAACTTTACTTGGAACGTCATTTTCTGATAATCCATTTTCTGGAAAATTGGACAATTTGTTTTGCAGTAGGCTACCGCCTTTTCTTGCTCCCGATTAAAATGTACCACACATGCAGCATAAAATAATGTAAACACGGAATGAGAGAGGAGTATATCGTTGAGACGACTAGAATCAACAGACCTTCTAGCAGTGTTGAGAGTGTCAGCAACGTCAAGTCGTGATATGTCGTGGTGTGATCGGTGTTGCTGTGGTGTGCCGTGTCGACCGGTGTCGTCAAACGGCTTCGGCAGCTGACTCCGTTGACGTGCACCGACTGCAAAATCATCTAAAATCACAACACACCAAGTGACTAGGGTAATCTACAGGGGCATCTGATTTGAAACTCCTTAATAAATCTAGAAAAGTATGCAGCTGCATCGCAATGCTCATCTCTTACTCACAGACACAAAAAAACAAGCAATATTTAATTTGACCTTTTGACCTTAGACTCACACTATGCGAAGGCCTGCCGCGGACTTTATCTCGACTCAAGCCATTTAATCTTTTAGAGCACAGACAAACTTACAGATGTATAGTGAATAAATAATATAGAATGGAGACGGTTTGTCAATATGGGTGTCAAAGAGTCACTTCACTCAAAAGTCAGTTAGTACATCAAACAAGTGTGGAAAAGTATTTCGGCAAAAAACCGCATCACAACTCCTCAGACACAGCGGACTTATTCTCAAAGTAAAACAAAACAAGAGGGCCTAGCATGCACCGTGACCATAATGCACTTCCATCACAGACAGACAGACGGACAGACAGATGGACACTGACACCATAGCATAAGCGCGAGACGTATATATTACATCTCGCGCTAAAAAGGAAGCAAGTGATTAGATAAACAAGCAAACAATCTACACTGAGCCGATATCGACAATTTTTCTATGGTGCATTAGGCCTTGGCACCAACACGAGGCATGGGCCTGGGTGGAAGATAATGGAGGCTTACTGCAATGTTATGATTAACAATTCACATGTGATATTTAATACAAGATACGTGTAATGCATGTATGTAATTCAAATGATCAGGCAGATGTTATCAGTTTCATCAAACACACGTGAGAGTATATAAACGACAGGATCAACTTGCCGTGATAAGAAACATCCAGTACTGGTCCTCTAGCTGTCTGTACACGCTCGTTATGATGGCTTGACATCCACACATCCCATCCACCATCCTCCGTATCTCCCATGGCAAGCCGGTTGGATGAATATCGCCCGCCACCACTGGCGTCTCGTTCAAGCATTCGTCCTGGTGACATGTCAACATAGACTGGCGCGGCCGGCGGCAAGTGAAGCGACTGGTTGAAATTATCGGTTGTTGCCCGTGACGACCCAGATGCTGAAAATTTTAGACTGCCCGACTGGAAATGGCTTTTGGACGCCTCAGCCTGAAACATCACATTGTGATTATTTGCTTACTATGCCTAAACACGTCTGCACATGTAAAATAAAACAAACCAAATACTGCAATAAAATAAAACGAATGCTTCCTATGGACACTGATTTTACAAATGCAGATGTGCAATAAAATAAATGATGCTTTAAAATAAAACTAAATAAACGGTTCTTGCAACATCTTGCAGTATCATTAGCATAAAATATTCATGAGGCAAAATTATTGCAGCCGATCATGTCACGTCGCCTGGTGGCATTACTGCTACTTATTCAATTACATCACAAATATAAAACCAAATATAATTAGCATATAATTAACATGTTCAGGATGTATAATGCAGTTAATGTCTGTTCGTGTGTGTTTTTATGTGTATACGTGCATGAAAGACCACTAAGGGCTGGTTTCACCAACATGAGTTAACTGTAACCATAGTTTATCTCCGCACAATGACCTCCGTTTAGCGATAAATCGTTTCACCAACGCCAGTTAGCGACTGATCTCCGGTTAATCCTCAGTTAACGCAAATCCGATTTAACTGCTGTTAGAAATAACCTAAGTTCAGTTGACTGGCGAATTGACCTTCGTTGGTGAAACTGGCCCTAAGACGTTAATCAACACTATGCATATTCATGAATTTATCAACAAACCTTGTCTGATGCAAAACTGTATGCTGGGTAATACGTCAGATGTCGGTCGTGACGGCACGCTGCAGAATACAACGACAATACACATGAAACCGGGCAGTATGATTCTCCACTGTTAGGCTGCATCACCAGCACTGCGAGCAATGTTAGATAGATGTGAGCTACTCCTGCATGTGTCTAGCTCATGTTCCCCGCAAAAATGGCCAATAAAAATGCAGTACATATGCATGTGATAAATGATATCCTTAAAAAACATTAGTATGTACCACAAATTAGCCAATCAGCACAGCTGTCCAACTCAAAGAACCAGAGATACAAAATGCTAGACCCATAGTCGAAGGTATGATCTATCAGCAGACAGTTTTCATCTTAGCCTATGCCTAGATGTTACTTTGCCTGACTGATCATATCCTTGGCAATGGGTCCACGTATAAAAGCAGAAGCAAACATTCATCATGCAAACAACTGCAAGCAGAGTAAACTAAAACTGATTCAGTGATGTGCGTTTTTCAAATACACTTAAATTTTAGTATATGGCTCGAATGCATTGTATAGGTTGTAGTTTTATATTTGTGTATTGTGTGTCTATCTAATTGTGTTTTTATTCTGCCCGGCTGCATTTATTGCGAAATAAACTATATATAATGCCTCCTGCCTATGGTAGAGGCATTAGGCGATGCTACGCTCCATCAGTTTATCTGTCCGTCCATCTATCACTGCATTGCCCCGTAGCTCAAGAACGGTGCATTCTGGTGTTATAGGAACTATAAAATACTATCAGGAAACCTGCTGATAGAAGTTGAACCTACTGGAGGTGGCTGAAATGGCAACAAAGCCGTCTCCAACACCACTACAGAGCTTGAGAACTATATGACTTAACTACATGCACAAACTCGCATTTTCCCGTGTAAATCGTTAACTGTAACCACTCATTTCATTCTTATTTGAGGGCAGCTGTAAGAGCTGTTAGCCTTGTTCATCCTGTTCCATTGTCATTTCTATTGCTACATGTTGTATGGTTGTTTATTGGAACAAATAAATATACATATACATACATTTGCCAGGTGACTGTACCACTGATATGCCCCTAACGAATTTCCACTGGCAGGGAGAGGGGGGCATGTTGTTTACGCTGCATGGACGTACCGTCTAGTTCGGGTGAGTCTGAGACGCCGTTGTGTCGCCGGTGATGAAGTTCACTACGTGATCGTTGCAGGTCGCCGGAGCTGCACGCCCGTTCATCAGGCAACTCTTTCAACACCTGGCGCCTCAAGTCACTCGACGACGTCTGGCCCTCACCAGGCAACGGCAGTGACCGTGACACGCCCACCGTGCTTGCCACCAGCCTGACTCACACACAGGCCAGCGGCGTCCTCATTACTCGCCGTGTAATGGTTAAGGCAGCACTGGCTTGCGACTCAAGAGGTCGCGAGTTCGACTCTCGGTCGTTCTGCTACTAGCTAGCAAACCTTCAGCAAGTTGTTCACACTCATGTGCCTCTCTGTCACAAGCAGTAAAATTTGATACCAGCAGCAGAGCAGCGATGTCCTGCAGATGGGAAGGTAATCGTAGGTGTGGCATCATACTGGCCATGCGCGTGCTAGCTGTGCAAACATCATATTAACTCACACTCTTTGTGATTCCAGCATGCAATTCACGTTACCATTTACATTCAGGTGGGGGGACTATACAGACTGAAAATATGAGGGGGAACGTAGTGCCCCATGTTCCCCCTTACTTTGACCCCTGCCTATTATCCATAACCACAAACCGTAATTTATCACTCTTTTTGCACATGAACTACAACGTTTACAACTGTACATAGAGGTACAACAAATGACATAAAATCTAAGTAAGCAAGTGTATATGGGGCCTACAGTAGGCCAACAGACCAATGCATTAATTTCTCATAGTGTTGTACTGTATCAACAAACAACACACCTATTTAACGGCCCTTTGTCCAGGACTACTCCGGGTGAGCCAGTACCTGAAAGGTAAGACCAATCTGAATTTAATGGAAGCAAGAGACAGTGAGTGGCAGTGGCATCAGCTGGGCCATATCCAAGTCTGCACCTAGCTCCAGACAGATAACCACACCAGCACCCCATCACTCAAGTTTTTCTTACAAGCTGGATGCCCTTCGAACAGCGTCAAAGCACTGTATCAAGCTCACTCTCTGCAGTCACATCTCGGCAGCGTCTCAGATCCGCCAGCCGACAACTTCTCGACGTATCGCGCTACCGGCTGAGTTCTTTTGCCAAACGAGCTTTTTCTGTGGCAGTCCCATTGGCTTGGAACTCATTGCCAGAGTATCCAGAGTATCTGAGAGACCCCGCCATCGGCAGAAACAGTTTTAGAAAATAGCTGAAGACGTTTCAGTTTGCAACATACTAATGCATACAGTGCAATAGAGGTTCCACGATCATGCGCTATACAAATTCACATTACATTACATAAAAAAAGATGGGTGAACAGACCGCTGAGCGCGGCCGTCACTCTGAGGCGGAATGACTGTCAGCACGACAGACGCAGACGAGCGGAGAATGTCGGTCATCTGATCATGTGACATGGCGATCACGTCAGACCCGGAGATCCTCACTAGACGGCTCAGCGGCTTGAGACCGGCTTTGTCGGCGACGCTGTGTGACTCCACGTCGGTGACAACGGCGTCGTGGTTCACGTGGAAACCAAGATGAGCAGCAGCAGCATTGTGAGACATCGTCACCTCCACCGTCTACACACACACACACAACAAGTAAACAGAAAACCTAGCACTGGCTAGCATGGCGTGAGATGATACGCCTGCAAGCAGCACGGTGGCCGCAATGTGCGGTAAAGTGGGATCGGAATTTGAAACCTAAATTAGCTATAATGCGCCAATGCACTTCCGTCACAGACAGACGGACACTGACATCATAGCATAAGCGCGAGATGTATATATTACATCTCGCGTTAAAAAGTAAACAAACTATAGAGGTTTGCAACAACTAGCCTCACCGCTACGGGAACTCACGTGCTATATGGGATCACTCAGTGTTACATGCCTCCCGGCAGAGGTGACATTCCTGCCATAACCTCAGCCAATTAAGACTGGTACTCGACTTAGCAACCCTGGAGGGATGCAAGGCTGAGTTGATATAATTGGCTGGGTTACATACCGAGGTGGTAAACCCGCCCAAAGATGGTCACCCGTCCCAGTACTAGGTTCAATGTAGAGCAACGTACGTTCATATGACGAGCAATGCTACCACAATGAACAAGCCGCCATGCGTGTCATAGTATCTCCCAACGTCGGCTCCACACGATATCATCATACATCAATTCAATAAGTCGAATGCTCATCGCAAAGGGTCAAAGATCATGCTACCCTACAAGTCTACTAACCATGGTAACCAGCAGTGTTCATGTCTATGAGTAGGCCGTGGTGTCGGCCTGCATGGGCCTGCAAGGCGTGCTGCTAGATGTGCAATCCGCTTATGCAATGTTATCATTTATAACAAGCACATAGTCAGTCACAAGGGCACGAATCTAAGATGCGGGCAATAGCTAGGGGGGAGATGGAGCAGTGAAGGTAAAGGAAGGCAAGTGAGAAATAATGTGTATTGAGCAGTCTTTAAAAGAAGTGAATGAAGAGCTACTGCAAATTTCATTGGAATTTCTTTCCATATCAAAGGTGCAGCATAACTGAAACCGATAATGATGATGCGCAGATTTGTAGAGTGCGTCCTAAATAGTTCTCAGACAGTGGAAACTGATGGTGGAAACTGCAGGCTCTGACAGCAGGTGCTTGAGGAGCAGTATCAACTGATATCAACAGTATAAACAACTAGAATACCTAGCGGTATATGGTCGCGCCTCTATGGGCTCTTAACACAATAAAAAATTTGTACTCCCCGAAAAAGTCGACCAAAGGTCACCAAAATTGTTTAGGGGACGCTACTCCACAAAACCCCTAACCATGCAAAATTTTGGTGGCGATCGGTTAAAAAATGCCGGAGATATCTGCGATCGAAAATTTTTGCTCCCGAAAAAGTGGGCCAAAGTTCACCAAAAAAATTTAGGGGATACTACCCCCTAAGACCTCCCATCATGCCAAATTTCATCGAGATCGGTCAAACCAGCTTGGAGAAAAGCGTTCAAAAGCGTTACCTTTTCGGTCCTTCCCGACATTTTTTTGCCACGGACAGAAACGTGACTACTAGAGTCGCAGCGTGCAAGAGGCGAGACTAAAAATTGACTGATTGAGTTAATAAGGTTTAATGTCCCACTCGACAGTAAATAGGTCATATCAGAGACGCTCTTACCAGCCAATCTCTTAGCTAAACTGAGAAAATCACAACTAAAGCCGAACTATAACAATATAATAAACTTAGGCTAACACAATGAAACAGGAGGAGGAGTTTGTGCTCTTAGACAGTGACAGAAACCAGAAGGCAGAATACTGGAAGGCATACAATTATCGACCAAAATCTTCACCTCCTTCGATCTGTGGCAGAAACAGAGTGTGATAGACCATTAGTCGTGATGCATCTACTCAGCAGAAAGCTGCCAGCCTGCACCTTTGCCAGTTCAACACAGCTGAAGGTCACCAAACATTTCATATTCTGACAACTCACTGCGGTTTGCCTAACACCGTCTCACACAGACCCCTTCAGCAGCTTCAGTACATCCCACCCCCTCCCTCCGACACAGGCTAATGGTTTATTTCTTAACCGACCAGATTATTTAGTTTCATTAAAACTCATTGCCAACTTGAGCGATAGAATATGAAAGAGATAAACCAATGAGAATCAAAATGAATAATGAGATAAATAAACACGACGACCTTAGAGCCAGCAGTGACCGTCTCCAGTCGTGAAATGATCTCTCTGATCTCGTCGCCGTCGACTAGTCTCGACGTATACAACTCAACAAACTCTCCGCGACTCAGGTACACTCGCAGCCTACAACAGCAGTAAGTAAGTAAGTAATAATATTTATATAGCGCAGGATATCATGCGTCACACTGCAATACAACGACATGACAGCTATATCAGCTACAATGATATGATAGTCTGTAGTAGAAACATTACAGGCAGTAAGACTAGTCTATGCATGAAAATTAATTGATAAACCCCACCTAGAAAACAAAACAACCAATAGACATCATAAACATGGTCTTGAGTCCTAGGCCATAAAGGCAGTCCATAGTAATCAGCATCGATGTAATCATTAATGTTCGGCAGCAACATACCAGGTTTTATTAATAAGTTTAAGGGCCAGTTTTTACACCGCAGATTAAATCTCTCATTAGTTAATCTTTCATTAACTTAATGGTAAATGTTAATCGTCCATTAACCAAGTTCCATTTTTCCACACATTTGTGACCTGCATGGGACAAAGAAACCACGCATTAGATAGGAGTACATATGGGCAGCACCTGGCGAATATGACTGAACGATACATGCTCAGCAGCAGTTGAAAGCTGTCACTGCTGTTACTGTAACAACTTGTATTTTTCACTTCAACACCTACACCTGATCACAATCATTTCAGTTCAGTTCAGTTTAACTCGACGTCGATACAGAAACGAGTAGAGAAGACTGACGCGTTGGACTGTAGAACGGTCCAGCCGGTGACGGCCGTGCACGGCGTAGCAAACACAACGACTCTGCTCTGTGCGTCGACAAGGACCATCATCTCACAGCCGACGGCCATGAAACACTCCACTCTCATGTCAAGACTGAAGTCTTCGACGGTGACGGGCCAGACGACCGACGAGATGGAACCTGTGTCTGGGACGGTCCGGAGTCTGGAGCGGTCTTTCTTCCTCCCGCTGCCCAGAGAAAACTTCCCTGCAACACAAACGTTATCAGCATCATCATCATCATCAGCATGATCGGGGTTTAATTCAGTTGGCACTGAGACCTCACGTCTTAATTGATTTCTTACTAGTCAAAGGTTCACTCGCAGGTAATGAATGCATTACCTTCCCAGACTTTAAGCAAATTTGATATTTATCTGTTGATTTGTTCCATGCCTTTACCTCATTTTGGAGCTAGGTTACTGTAGAGTACTTAGCTACTACAAAAGCTGGAAGCCAAATCTCCCACTCAGCATGCTTTGTGGCCTCCAGAAGTGACCATAACATCCTGGAGGCTTTCGACTTAACATTGTCACGACACCCTACTTCCATGCTCCGACACTTCCACCTATAGGTTCCTCCGGGCAGGCAATGATGGACTGAAAGCCTGACTCTTACATATTTCTCAGTCTGAATGCAAAGTGAGAAGCAATGTCACTACTAATTTTATAAAGTACCACACAGCACCATTTTGGTTAACTGGTAATAGTTATTCTGCAGGTCCCACAAGTTGCATAAGTATGGCACTGGGCATGCAATCAAGAGGTTATGGGTTCGATACGGTCAGGCTGCACAATATACCTGTGAGCAAGTTGTTCACACCTCTGTCATCAAGCAATACAACTTGGTACCGGTTAGAAAACAGTGACGCTCTGTGACTGGGAAGGTAACCATGGGTCTATTGTCACATACTGGATTGTGTTAGTCTTCAGTGGTCTAGCCAGCTACAGCATCAAGGCCCATGAAAAGATGAGCACCCGGCCTAGCCTCCAGCAGAGTATGGCAATCTATACCTTTTTTCACCTGGTAGAGCCATTCATTTGGATCATGAGCGGGTTGTTACTGGCTTGACACTGTCAGCTCTGTCAAGAATATCAGGTACACCTTAGAAATGAGTCTAATATAAAGCATTTTACAAACGTCCAATTTACTTCTTTACTTACTAAAATTAAACCATGAGATTTGTGAAGTTGCAAGCCCGATGCCCACCCTGTCATCACAGTAGTAATAGACATTAATAGGTATTAATAAAT
>Ga0209782_1001478_pt1 | contig 12308 bp, 10 predicted proteins | sample WorMetmaBAHAMAS1_FD_187390 | JGI IMG/M metagenome (GOLD analysis project Ga0209782, IMG submission 187390) | Marine gutless worms symbiont microbial communities from Max Planck institute for Marine Microbiology, Germany - Inanidrilus... | ecosystem: Host-associated > Annelida > Digestive system... | reverse complement strand
CTTGATCCGTACATCAGTTTAGCTACTACAACTGCCCTAAAAATTATTTGCAGTGCATTATCACATAAACCATGTGCTCGCAAAACACGCAGTGCATATAGCGTTTGAGCACATGTTATAACAGTCTGGACATGCAGTGATACTGATAAACCATTCGTGAAAGTGACGCCGAGAATTTTTATCACTTGTACGCGCTGTATTTCTGGGATTATGGCGGGTGCAGAAAAATTTGCTTTTCACCTTTCATTCATTTCATTCATTCATCAGGGGCGGCGGTTGGCCGTTGGCAGTCTTTCGACGTGCCTTTCAGCCTACCACTAGCGCTGAGGCCTAGACATGGCCCAGTGCGCAATTCCCCTCTAACCCTGGGGCTTCTACTATATGTTTATAGAGCCTAGCCTAGCCGGTGGGTTTCTCTGGCAGGGTGCCGATACGCAGTCTTCCTATAAGACCGCTGACCCCTACCATCTGTTGTCCACACCGGCGGCTCTAACCACACACCAGACGCTCCCGATCCGGGTGTGATGGCCTGTCACAGTTTAAAGAGGAAACAGGTGAATCCTCTGTACCTGCCCGAGAATTTAATCTCATAGCATGCAGAAACCTGACTTGACATGCTGGCAGGGGTGGGAGATGAACCTACGCCCTGCCGAACTAGTCAGCCAGGCTCACTGCACTGCAGCTCCGACAGCCCTAGCCCTTTTGAGCCACTGAAGCAGGTTGCTTTTCACCTTTTATCGACAAAGATTATTTTCTGGCTTTTTGCCAAATTAAGTTTAAGGTTATTGTTACGTGCCCAATCTGTTATATTGCAAATCTCTAAGCCAACGTTGACAGCAGGAATAATAATGTATGTGTCGTCAGCATTACAGAGTTCATTACCGTCTGTAATTGCATGCAGATCAGATGCGTTTACAATGTAACACGCTGGACCAATTGCTGAGCCCTGTATTATACTGGCTGATATAAGTCGCAGTGAAGACATCTGACTGACTGTCTGACTGATTTTATTGAACACTCTTGCAGCCTAAAGGCTGAATAGCTAAATAGCATGTATACTAAAATAGAAAATGCTATTAATAGAAAGTAGAATACAAAAACATGCATAATGTGACTATCTGGTCACCGTATTTTGTTTGGTGCATGTGGCCGGCGAAGAAGTCAACTAGCCAATTATAAACGTGATCAGGGACATCTAACTGAGCCATTTTATTTAACAAGGTGCTGTGTGGCGAACTGTATCGAAGGCTTTGCTGAAGTCTAAAGTAATGACTATCACATATGGGTTGGTGAGCAACAGATGTGTGAATTTATGCAAAAGTGTTATAACAGCTGCAGTAGTAGAGCCGGTGGGCCTAAAGGCTGTTTGAAGTGTGAGTCTTATCATAGGGGGAAAGCCCCTAAACAGACAAAGTTGCATGCCACTCACTCCGGGTATCCAGGCTAAAAACTAGCTGTAGACTTATTATTATTATTATTATTACGCAGTTTTTAATGCGCCATATGTCTGTCAAAGTATGACGAAATCGCAGGCATGGGAGACACGGGAGCTACGGATATGACGTGGTGTAATAGAACGACTTCAGTTTCTTTTTGAAAGTGCTTGCAGTAACGTTCAAGTTGTCAATGATGTCGTAGCACAAAGTTTCCTCCTTTCTTTCTATATTTTGGTCGCATGCCAGTGTGGTTAATTGACCTAGTGTTGCCGAGGGTGGAAAATGATGAATCTATGCCTGATTATGCTGCCGGTGTGGCAGAAAAATTGGAGAAAGTCCAGAATGTTGTACGGCACAACCCGAATGACGCTTGATCTGCGTCTCGTAAGTGGTATAACTGGAAGGTTAAACCGAAGTCTTTAGAAATTTGGCAAACTGTGCGGATGTATTATCCCTGAAAATGCAGGAGAAGAACTCCGAAGTGGCAGAGCTACTACAGTACCATGGGTACTGTTGTGAAGAAGTTCGATGACGCCACTTACCTTGTCAAATCAAAGACTTGGAAAACCCCCAAAATTCTGCACTGTGATAAACTGAAAACAGTGCAGGAATTTCAGAATGTTAACTCTAGTTCTATACGGGCCGCGCCTCTATAGAAGTATAGAAGCTATGTATGAGTTATTGGTAGTGCTGTGTTGCACTTTGTGATTGTATATTAATCACTGTGGTATTGGTTCGTGTTTAGACTTTGAGCGCTTACCCGCGGGCATGCCTGATGGGGTTAACTCTGAGTGGAACGGCGTGCGCATTTTAAACGACTTCAGATTGCTGCTTCCGACGCCACCTGGTGGTGATTCATGCAACGCGGTGGTCGGTGTTCCATTGTGGAACCGATGCTCATGAAAGCTTCTCACCGCTGTCCTTCGAATACTTTGATCGTCAACGCATAGCCATCACCACCGACAAGGTGGACGTTCAGCACGCCATCGACGTCTGCTTTGCAAGGCAGGTGTACCCGTCGTGGCGCCTGCTGCTGTCGATGACGCAAACGATGCCGTCAGGCCCGACAGCGCGTCGCTTGCAAGGTCATCATTTGTCGGTCATTACAACCACCTCGCCGGGGTTCGGAGCGACGTCACCATCGTCCTCTACTGTTTCAACATCTTTGTTACCAGACATTGCGCGAAGTCAACCGGAGTGGGCCGAGTTCGTCGTGCCGGTGGCCGCACCGCCATGCCCTGTCACATGCGAGCGATGTCTCCCTCTGCCGCCGGCTACATCTCCGAGACTCCTGAGTCCGTATTGTCTCTGTTAGAAGGGGTTTGTCAGAAGAGGACAGGTTACTCAGCGATGAATTAGCTGAGCTCGATGAAAATGAGTTAACCGAGTTACATGAGCCACGTAAAAGAGTATCTATTCTTGTCACAGCATTTGATAGTAGCTATCTAGGGGAGGTAGTGTCCTGCACACAACCCAAAAACTGGTTGGATGAGCTTTTTGGAACTATGGGATATACTCATGGATATTCCTGTGTAGTCACCCTCGACCGAGAACCCATTTATGGAGCCACTCCATACCCTGGAATCTCCTGCGGATCGTCCTTGGGATAGACTGTTTTCCTCAGCAGCTGCTAGTCTGTCTCACATGCTTTCACCACCAGATCTTTCACCCCATATCTTCGTATGGTGCAGTTGGAAGCGGATGCTTCGTCGGTCATGACTTCTTTAGATGAGGGAACTGAGGGAAGAAGGGAAGAATCGGATCTAGATTGTTATCGGCAACTAGTTCGACTTCTTCTTCGGCGTCATCCGCTAGTTCTACCCAGTCAGTAGCATATCGTGGTATTGATGTAGAGACTGTTACTGGTACTTGTGCTGTTCAGTCTTACGCTAAAGGTCGACTGTTCCCTACCATTCAGTCTGAGTCTGAGTCGGATGTTGAACCCGATGACGTACCTGTTGCTAGTAAACTTGTCAGTTGTTCTGGTGATGTAGCCATAGACACTGTAAGTTTCCTTAGCGTTGTGCCGCAGTCACAGAGAGAAACCCAGGAAGTGGGAATTCAGTGTAATCCCGAGCGGGAGGATGTAAGTCAGCAGTTTCGGGGAGAGGTCATTAACCGCCAAGTCTGGACGGGACCAACCCCAAGGTCATACTACTGTGCCCCGCAGGTCAGTTTGGAACATATGGTTGAAGCCCAAGCAATGATAGGTAGCTTTGAACTGTCTATGGATGTAAATGACTTAGCTGATCGTGTAGTCAACGAAACCGGTATCATTGACTTACCGCAGCATCGTATGTGTTATTTTGCGGTGTTGTGTGCATCCCAGGTTCTTCGTTCGGTTGCTAACTATTACATTCATGGTGCAGATGCCCGGTTTATTCTTGGAGGTCCACCATCATTTGAGCCTGTTGCTGTTACCTCATGGATGGTCTTTTGATGGAGGCTAGACGCCCAGGGGTAGCAGACTTTGTGTCTCCAATTCTGGAAGATGGGGAGGAGCCGCGCATGTGGTTACTTTAGCTTAGGAGGATTGTCCTGGTAAGTTCCAAATTGTGTTGTATTGTCTTTCTCTCTTGGTGAAGTTGTTTGTAACATGGTTTGGTAGTAGTGTATGCTATCTACTGGTTGTTCGTTGTTTGTGTAGCTTACTTCTGTCTGTAGTATCTAGGTCAAATTGTCGGGAACCTGTAGGTTAAAATGGGAATCCCTGACCTGAGTGCTAAGTAAGTAAGTTGGTATCCTGTTCCTAGGTGTATTTTGTGTGTAGTTTAGCTGGTAATATGGCAGCTTGTGTGTAGTAACTGGTAATTGTGGTAATTGTGGTAGTTAGCGCATAGCTAGTAAGTAAATTATAATCCAGTGTTGTGAAATTAGAGTGTTGCTTGTGAATTCTTGAAGTCTGGTGTAAACTAGTCATGTGTTAAATTGGTGTTGGACTTACATGGTCTTGAGTATTGTGTAGTGTGTTGGTAAACTAGTTGAGTAAGCTTGTGTAAGCTTATGAAATTTGGTATAAAATGGGTTTTGACAGTTGTGTTGTAGAAACTGTAAAATGGTGTTTTAATTTCTTTCCAGTGTAAACTAGAATCTAATTGGAAAATTAATTTGTAAATTACTAGTAGGAAAGTAAATTAGTAGTTAGTTTCTACTGTGTAATAAAGGTTAAACATTGTACCATTTTACCTGCAATATTGAGTTCTTACACTATTCGTGTATTTTGTTATGTTCTGCAGAGTTTTGTTACTTTTGTAGCTAGAATCATTATGGTGCTTATGTGTTGATTTCTAGTCTACTGGAATTGGTACTGCAGTATTGTTCTTGTGTACTTTGTTGAGTAGTAAATTACCTTGTTGGGAGTATTATGGTGTGAATTTCATTGGTGGCATGAAGTCTTTCTTCATAGGCCCGGTGAAAGTAATCAACCTTGGTTTTGGTATTGGTTTTGGTCTTGGTTTTGATGTTTTCAGTCAGACTACATCTGTGCGAGTCAAAATGAATACCGGCACCCAAGTGTATCGGTGTATTGTTTACTAGTACCAACTGCAGTATTATCGGTCCTTCCTGCCTAGAATGCCTATTGAAGTCTTGTAAGCCCGATAACCACAGAGGTTGTGTTGTAAACACTTCTGTGTATGCTCATGGTGTACATATTTGTTCGACACTTTATATATGTTTTGCATTGTACGGGCATACTTCCATATCCTTGGATGTCAGCAGTGGTGTGTTGTGAAGTTCTGGCGTGAACTCGATTTCAGTGAAACCGTGATGGAGTGGTCATTAGTCCCGCCATGCCGGAAGTCAATTGTAACCAGTCCCGCCACTTTCCTTAGGTGTGCATCCGTCGTAACTTACGGGTAGCCAGTCCCGATGTGTTGTTGAGTTACAGTCATTCGGATAACTAATTCCGTTGTGAGAATTTGTGTGTATAAGTATGCATACATATTTACTTTTTGACAGATGTCTACTACCACCACATTCGTAGTCGGGTGGGTAGTTCCGCCATGTTGGTCCGGTACGACTAGTCCCGCCATAAGTATATCTGCGTATGACCCTTTATCGTTCCTAAGGGATGGGCGGTTATAGTCTGAAGTTGGTCATAGTCTGAGTATATTTTAATGTTACATTGCCTCAGATGGAGGGTGAGTTGTGCAGTTACATGTTACCGGTAATGTAACATGTTGTTTAAACATCTTTTTATCGACCGCGTAGCAGGGGCGATAATACGTTTGGTAGCATCCATTTGTCCGTTTGTCTGTGGGCACTCTCCTGTTTGAACCATTTGAACTTTGACCCTGATTTTTGGCATGAGGGTCGACCTTGACCTTGGCTAGCCTGGGATTGTAGGTAAGGTCATATGTCAGATGTCAAGGTCAAACAGTGAAAATTATTTATCCTCTCCCGTTTGAACCAGTGGTGCAGAGCAGGTCGATATTAGGACTCGGCTTGCCGAGTTCAGCCAATGGTAATTGCGAATGACCATTACCAGTCCATTGAAATTGTCCGTCAGTAATCAGGGGGCGTTCAACGTGTCGCACGTAAGTGGTTGATCAGCTTTAATGTTTGAGGTATAGGGAAAAATAACTGGTTATGTCAGTTATAGAAAAGTTTATCTGGTTGTAGGAATTATTGAAAAGTTCAATTGGTTATGTCAGTTGTTTGAAACGTTAACTGGTCATGTCAGTTACTTGGAACTTTGAACATCACTGATGTTGTTCATCAACATTTGGTAAATTGTTCAAGTTAACAATTATGCTAAGTGATGTTCCTAACACTTGAATAGCATTTAGTCAATTGTCTGGCGGGGGTTCTGTGTGCACATTTATGTATACTATGTTACTTTCTGGATTGTGTTTCTATGTTATTCTGGGGAAAATAAAATCATGGATAGACTTTTCCTACCCCGGCAGTAAGGGAGAAAACCACATTTGAATCGAACACCCCCTAACAAAAAATGTGTTTATGCCAAAATTTAAGAATGAGCTTTAAAAAAAATTAGCACCCAGTAATAATGTTAATGTCAAGTACAAAAATTAACAGAACATTGACTAAAATTCTACCATTTTTCATCACTTTTAAAACTGATGTCATGTTTTCTCTTCTAGAATCGCCAATATTGGACAGATTTCTGTGAATTTTTGTCTTGTACATTGTCTATTATGTCGCTGTATCTGGTGCAATTATGGTATATGTAACTGTAAAATTGTTGGAGTTCCTACCCCCTTAATTAACACGTTCCATGTATTGGCCATTATTGACAAGAAAATGGACAACTTTTAATAGGGTGGGGCTAGGTGGATGCTTTTGGTGTCTATTATGGGGTTTGTGGCTGTTCCCGACATGATAGAACTATGAAATGAAATGTGTATTTGATATTCCCTTGTTGTGCAAATCCAAGATGGCTGCCATGAATTTATACAAAATTCTTGAAAATGTTCACGTACTAGTTGAACCGAATGCTGATGGACCACATGGCTCTATTGAGTGGGTGATTTTGATACGTTATGTGGGGTTTTCCTATTTTTCAGTAGTAAGCATTACGCTTACGCTTGTGATTGAAAACACAACAATAATCATAATAATGAGACTATAAACAGAAATGATGCCTACATACCCAGCGCTGCTGGTATCTGAAACATGACAGTGGCAACGAAGTACTTAATACTGAACACATTTACGCATACTAAACATCTCTTTGACACTGCAAAGGTGCAACAAAAGTTCCTACAATATGCAATATGCTAATAGCATAAGCACTGATGACACTAATCTACCGTATACCCATTGCTAGAAATTAGCAAAAAAAGAACTTACATAGTATTCTAATCATGTTAGAGCAAATTGTATTAGTAGAACCTAAGAATTTCACAAGACAGTAATAAACATCATGTTCCATAACACATACTCAATAAACTTATTGAGTAAAATCTCGATGTAAGAGAGCATTATTTATAATTACTTGAATCGCAGGGAGTCTTCAAATGTGCAACAGCAATTGTATAGCACGGATATAAGTTACATATGCATAACTCTATTGTTTTACCACTGGACTTGAGTGATAACTTTACATACAGCTTGTATTTTATCTTTGTCAGAATTTATCATCTTCTATTGAGAATATGGATTTCTGCAGTCTTGTAATGCAGTTTCCTCACTGTGACATTTGCAGAATGAACAACACGGTATCAGGCTTTTTCTGTAGGTACAACTAACTGTAGCACACTTAAGGCATGTACACAGCTATCAATGAGATCATCAGGACCGACTCGGTTGTTCTTCGATGGAAGTAGTAGTCCATCAGACTCCTCAGCAGCACTCAAGGCAGGAAGTATGCACTATAAGACTGCAGTTTTTATCATTTATTGTCTTTTTATGGTTGTGTGTCTAATTTAACTCATTACCTCAACTCTGTAGAAGTCGCTGCGGAACATCTCCAATTCCACTGTTAATTACTTTTACCTGTATCTAATGTCTCTGTTAACGATTCTCACTACTTCTGACTACATCTAATCTCTGTCATGCATGTACCTTGGCGACCAAGTGACTCAGGAATCCCCATCTATCAAGGCGGAACTTCACACACAGAGGTATGCTGATAGGCAAGAGATACAACTGGTGGAATGGACTTCTCCCCTCGAAGAGACACTACACTCTCATGGACGAAAACTAAAATACAGCCCTGGCTAAATTACAAAGAGCTAAGAAAAGACACATCGCAGTGCTGTGAGAACTAATGGCTACGAGAGGTATCTCGGCAATGTTGACAGCTCTCACAACCTGTTAAAGATAACATAACACGAGAAATAAATCAAAGACTCGTATATTATCATGCACATGCATGTATATCAGACCATGCACACACAATCAACCATGAACGGAAACAATGCCAAACACTTAAAACTAATGAACCACAACTCAGTCTTAAATACATAAAAACAGCTTACTCGCCTCAGACATGTTGGCGGAACATGTCGAGCCACCACATCAGAAGTTCCCCATTGCGTTGTAGTCGAACGATGCAGAAGATACCGAATTCGAAGTGTTCACAGAGAGACCGATGACTTACCATGATGTCAACGACGAATTTACGTGGCGCAACTACTAAACCGACCCGCCCGATGGTGGTCCCACTCGGAACGCTCGGATGACACGTCTGAACACTACGACATTCAGCAGATGAGTGAGGAAGTCGAACTATGCACGTGGCCATCTCGACCCACCAGTGGTCCCAACTTTCTGCACAATGATTGGCTGACACACCAATATGGCAAGCCGTGATTGGTGCAAACTGTTCACGCCATTTCAAGTCGAAATGTGTCATCGGCAATGTTCTTGCCAATGCCGAAAAGAGCCGAAACTACCCGTTGCTATGGCAACCGGTTGATTTATAGTCTGAATTTTACCCAGAACCAAATAAACCACATAACTTAACATAGGTGATTATCGGAAGATCGAAAGATCGCATAACGTAACGTAAGCGCCAAAATTCCGCATGATATTACTCAGCATCACATTGACATTTAGACGACGTAATGGTGTGGTAGTGTCACCTTTTTATGATTTTTGCAGTTTTTGATCCATGGCTGTTAACACAAAAGATAAACTGCAGTTTTTATCATTTATATACATTAATGACTTACCGGATGTTTGCAATGATCTGAACACAAAATTATATATTTTTGCAGATGACAGAAAGCTTTATAGACATATTCTTACCACTGGAGATCAACATGAATTATGAAAGGATATATACAGATTGAATGACTGGGCTAATGAATGGTTGCTTAAATTAAATGCTGAAAAATGCTGTGAAATGACATCGACGGCAAATCTATGTAATTCAAGTAACACATATTATCATATCAAAAATTGTAATATGCGTTTTCAGCTGGCAAAAGTAGATTTTATTATTGATCTAGGGGTAAGGTTTGACTCAAAACTAGCTTTTTAGGATTATATGATTGAAAAAGTAAACAAGTTAGTTATCATTAAAAGAAATTTTATATATCTGGATACAAACTCCTTTGTTTTACTTTATAAGGCTGTGATAAGACCACATTTAGAATATGCAAATTCAGTCTGGTGCCCATATAAAAAGGGAGATATTGAAAATACTGAAAAAGTACAAAAAAGAGCTACTAAACTCATCATATCCTTAACCCTTCGTTGGGCGGAAAAAATCATGTACACTTAAGGGCCTGGGGTCGAAATTGACCCCACTGCGATTCTTACATGGTGTGGCAACAAAAGGCTTAAAATGGCCAATATTTGGTTCTAGATAATCATAGCAGAACCTTTGTCGCACATTATGATGCATTTTCTAACATTATAAACCAACCTCAGCTGCCAGATACCAAAGGTAGACTCCTCTTGGCCAATGTCAGTGATGCCTAAAATATGTTTTCACACTATAGGTAGGCTTTTTGGTTTTGTTTATTTGGTACATACTCCTTGCAAAAAAATGAGTAAGATAAACTCAGAACACTTACTTGTAACTGTAGTGTCGATTTTTTTCAACCGTATCGGCAACCGACCTTTAGTACAATATCTGTACGGGTGCTCAATAACAAAGGCTAATCCAGATAACGTGACGCACAGGTTTTCAGTCACCCAACTGTTACGTATCGCAGAAAAACGCACAGTAGTTAGGACAAACGTTCCTGAGACATGCGTGACAAGCAGCCATGCATTTCTTGTCGTCTTGTCGTGTGCAAACGTGACATATCCCCCTTTTCCTCGGCAGTTCTTGAGTTGTGTCCAATTGTCTGGCCTTCACAAGATCAGGAGAAGTTTCACTGCGCTTCCTCTCCTCGCATAGCAGTTGGCACAAACTCCCAAGTTCCTTGAGAAAAAGACGGCGTTTTGTGGTAGAACCTCCAGCAGGCTTTAACTGTTCATTGAGCACGTATGCATTCAATGCTGCAAAATGAAGAATGTTACAAAACACAACTATGGGCCAACGGCGAGTGGAAAACTTGCTGCTGTATGTTTGAATCATCTGGTCTGCACAGTTAACTCCGCCCTTTGTTCCATTATAGAAAGTGATCATCTCTGGAACCTTTTTGGGTTCTCCTCCAAAGGCGCCAGCAGGCATGTGCATTGTAGTTAACAGCACGACGACTTTGTTTTGCTTGCATTTGTAGGATTGCAGCGTAGAATCGCCTAGCTCATTGAAACACATCAAAGTTGAGTACACCTGTCGTCCTTTGGCAGTTACGAATTCTGGAGGCAGCTCAACTCGATTAGTTCTCATGGTCCCAACAATGGTCATTTTCTTCTTCAGCAGATACCTTGCAAGGATAGCGATGTAAAGTAATTATCCGTGGTTACATTTCGCTCTTCGCAGTTTATTGGTTCCAGAAGTTTCCGGACGACTTTTCCTCCCAGGTCTGTTGTTGGGCCAGCTGTGACGTCTTCTCTGCCACAGTATATACTGGCATTGTACACATACTTCGTCTCCGCATCACAGCACATCCAAATTTTTGTGCCATACTTGGCTGGTTTTGATGGCATATATTGGATGAATTTGCATCAACCACGGAACGGAGCAAGTCAGAGTTCATGCTCCTGGTCTACAACACATCCTTCTTCATCACGGTGACAAACGCTCTGATGTATATAGGAGAATTTTCCAAGTGCTATGGTTTGGAAATCAAGTCGGAAAAACAACCGTACAGGCCGGGATTATTCCAACATATGTCTACCCGCAAGAAATCTTGAACGTCGTATGACAGCATTTGCCAAACCCCAATGCTGGCGCACGGGATGAGAGGTATGCGGCTGCAGAGGCTAATGTATACAGAGTGAAATGGAGTGACATTGCCGGAGTGAAATGGTCAAGCCCACCGAAGACCTGTCAGCTATGCAGAGCTAACATGAAGAAGCCATACTAACTACTGTACATATGTCAAAGACGGTGCATTGACGCTCTTCAATAGCAACAACGACAATAGCTATAGGCTAGTTGATTTACATTTTGTCCATGCCATGTCATGGATTTCTACTGAGTAGCTTATTGAACATTGTCAGCTTCATCTGGAAACAGCTTGCTTTTGCTATGGTGATGTGACATAGACTGTCAGGATGAAAGCTGTACTTTGCAAAACATTTTTGTGTTCTTTATAGCTGTATGTGTGACCATTGCTGTGATATATACATATGAACACATCTTTATTTCACCATTCAACAAGAGGCTCTGCTATGGCAGAGGGACTGCGCGACACATTTGTCAGTAGAAATTCTGCAACTACAAAACATCCCATTTGAAACCTAGAGTCCCGTGCCTATCGTGTGGCATTATTTGCATGATCCTACGTTTAGACGTTTTCGTACAATACTGGAGTGTGACAGACACACACAGACAAACAGACAGACGGACAGACACACGACGTATGCATTTACCGCACTTAGCATAGCTTCGCGCGGTAAAAATCGACCATATTGCACTGCCCACCAAGTATAATTACCAGGCAACGAGTGTCGGTTGATATCAAATCGCTAGGCACACCGAGAAATATCGGTTTTTACCGCATATCAGAACGATAATGCTCAAACTCCACTTGAAAGATTGTTGTTATACATGCACGTTTTCAACAAACACTGAGAAAAATCGAAACGATGGAGCTTATGCCTTAGTTTACCGCAAATAGAGTCGACCGTCGAAGGTGACACAAACAGACCTGGTTTGTGGTCGGTATTATTGATCCCAGCTAGCAGCGTGCGGTGGCGAAATTTTTTCTAAGTCCGCAGTTGCGCAGACAAAAATGGGTCACGTGAGCAAAACCACGCCCCTTTAGGGGTGATTTGTCATCCCTTTGGCCAGACTTGATATAGTCTCCCTTTGTACAAAGTTTGAGAGCTCTAGCTTCAGCC